>Ga0233438_10005862_pt1 | contig 10156 bp, 10 predicted proteins | sample SI_123_September_FD_182720 | JGI IMG/M metagenome (GOLD analysis project Ga0233438, IMG submission 182720) | Seawater microbial communities from Saanich Inlet, British Columbia, Canada - SI_123_September2016_10_MG | ecosystem: Environmental > Aquatic > Marine > Inlet | place: Canada: British... | reverse complement strand
GCTTTTTTTGGCGGCATTGGTGTTAATTTTTCTGGGCTTACGTTAAGACGGTGCGTTGGCGCTTGCGTCGGGACAATACTGTGAGTAGGCGCTGTGTCGAGTGAGTGCACTCTGCAGGACTGGCGACAGTGTTCAATCGATGGTGTTGTCAATCGATGGTGTTGTTAATCGATGGTGTTGTTAATGGGAGGGCTACATTAAGATGCCCGGTCTGGCGTGACGCTAATGTCACATCGCATGGTTCGATATGACGCGGGTGCCACGCGCAGATGTCTCGTGGACTGATAAGCAACCAATAGGAGACGATATGTCTTTTCAACTCTCAGATTCTGCGCTGCTGCGTAACTCCTCGTTTATCGACGGTGTTTGGCAGGAAGGCGAAGGGCACAAGTTACCCGTTGTGAATCCAGCAACGGGAGATGTGGTTGCTGAGGTGTTAACCACTGATCGCGTGGGTACCGAAAAAGCAATTGCTGCTGCCGATGTGGCGATGAGTGCTTGGAAGGCTCAGCCGGCCAAGCATCGAGCGCAGGTGTTGCGCCGTTGGTATGAGTTGATGATGACGCATCAAGAAGATCTCGCCCAAATCATGACGATTGAGCAGGGTAAAGCAATTGCCGAGAGTCGCGGTGAGGTGGCCTATGGCGCGGCGTTTATGGAGTGGTTTGGTGAGCAAGCTAAGAGAATCGATGGCGATGTGATACCGGCTCCCTCGGCAGATAAGCGTGTGATCTGTATTAAGCAACCGGTCGGTGTGGTCGCGGCGATTACGCCATGGAATTTTCCGAATGCGATGATCGCCCGCAAGGCGGCTCCAGCGCTGGCTGCGGGCTGTTCTATAGTGATCAAGCCGGCCTCGGAGACCCCGTTGTCGGCTTTGGCTATGGCCGAATTGGCGCATCGGGCAGGCGTGCCCCCTGGTGTTGTCAATGTGGTTGTGGGCGCGTCCTCGGCGATTGGGCCCGCACTAACAGACAGCCCCGTCGTGCGTAAACTCACGTTCACTGGTTCAACCGATGTGGGTCGACAATTGGAGCAAGCCTGTGCGCAGACCTTGAAGCGCACCTCAATGGAGCTGGGTGGCAATGCGCCTTTTATCGTCTTTGACGACGCTGATATTGAAGCGGCCGTGGCAGGGGCATTGGTATCAAAATATCGAAATAGCGGGCAAACCTGCGTCTGCACAAATCGAATTCTCGTGCAGGACGGAGTTTACGAGCAGTTCGTCGATCGGTTGGTGACCGCTACTGCGGCGCTCAAAATGGGCGATGGACTTGATCCTAATACTGATCAGGGACCCCTGGTCAACGAGGGAGCGGTGGATGACGTGGAGCGATTAGTGGCGTTATCGACCGCCGCAGGGGCGACTATCGCTTTGGGCGGGGCACGGTCTGACTTGGGACCGTGCTTTTATCAGCCGACGATATTGACGGATGTGACACCGGATATGGCGGTTTTTCGCAATGAGATTTTTGGTCCAGTTGCGCCCGTTACCGTATTTCATGATGAGTCAGAGGCGATTGCACTGGCGAATGATACGGAGTTTGGATTGGCCGCTTATTTTTATACGCGTGATATCGGTCGAGTATGGCGGGTCGCGGAGGCACTCGACTACGGGATGGTGGGTCTTAACGAGGGCATTATCTCGAATGAAATGGCGCCTTTTGGCGGGGTCAAATGGTCAGGTTCTGGGCGCGAAGGGTCGAAGTACGGCATCGAAGATTATTTAGACATCAAATATATTTTGATGGGTGGGCTCGACCGCTAACGAAGACGAGTTGACCGGGAGTCGAGGCCGGTGTAATCGCCGCGACGAATTAGTGAATAACGAGACAAAGGATTATGGATTCAAGTCAGTTTCGACAAGCGCTTGGGGCGTTTGCCACGGGAATTTGTCTGGTCACTGTCAGAGATGACACGCTGGGATCTCTGGCGATGACCGTCAACTCATTCTCGTCGGTATCGCTAGAGCCGGCGCTGGTCCTCTGGAGTATTCAGAATTCTTCTGATCATTTGCAGATTTATACGGAGTGCCCCCATTTCGGCATCAGTATTTTGACGGCGGAGCAGGCCGCGTTATCGGCTCATTACGCCCAACGTGGTGGTCACTCTGCACTGGAGGAGCATTTCGTCGAGGGGCCTTCCGGTGAGCCACAGTTGATTGGTGCGCACGTCCATTTTACCTGTGCGACACATGCTGTTTATCCAGGAGGAGATCATCAGATTATTCTTGGAGAAGTGCTGGATATGACAATGCAAGACGCCTTGCCCCTCGTCTTCTATGGAGGCGGTTATAGAGGCCTCAGTTGAGGCGACTACATCCCGTTCATAAATCGGCTGTGATCAATTTTCGTGTCTTCTCGGATGGGCTTGAGCGCGGCGGCATAGGCCAGTAGTAGGGTGCTTGCATAGTGCGCTCTGGCACCAAATTCAGCCTGAAGGTCCGTGTCATTCTGCGTCGAGTCATCGTTGCAGATATCCTTGACTGATCGAGCGATCAAGTGCTCCGGCAGCCAGCATACCCGGTTGTTTTTGTAGCTACTCATTCTCAATTCAGCGATCACATAGGCGCCCCCTTCACCGGCAGATACCGCGCAGGCGAGAGCCGGCTTATGCGCCAGTTCTGGCATGCCAACGCACAAAAAGAAGTTTTTGATGGCGGCGGGGGCCATGCCATGCCACTCCGGCGCGACGATGATTACCCCGTCGCTCTCGGTCAGCTGCGCACTCAATGCCTTCAATTGCTGCCATTGCGGCCCGTCATTCCAGATGTCTTCATCCCATAAGGGGAGGGGGGTGGTACCTAAGTCGCGGATCCATGTGTGAGCGCCAAATTCGGTTTCAAGGAGTGTCGACAGGAAGCGACCTACTTTTGCGCTTTGGGATGCTTTGCGATGACTCCCGGTGATGATGCCGATGTTCATGGCTTAGCGACCTAAGCGCCCAGCTCGGCAGAAAACAGCGCCAGGGTTCGTGCCTTAGCCTCAGTGGCAGCGGTTGCGTCATAGGCGTCACGCTGGTCGCAATTAAAACCGTGGTCCGCGGCATAAATGTGTACCGGTAAGTCGGGTTTTTGTGCTTGGAAGGCCGTCACCGATGCCATCGGAATATGCGCGTCGAGTTCGCCGAAGTGAAGAATGGTAGGGCAAGAGGGCGAGAGGGCGGCGTTATCGGGAATGCCACCACCGTAGTAAGCGGAAGCAGCTGATACGTTATCTAATTGGCAGCTTGATAGCCAGGTGAGCAGTCCGCCGAAGCAGTATCCGACGATGCCCACTTTGCCATGGTGCGACGCATGGCCGATAGTGGCTTGTAAGTCAGTGAGAGTCTGCGCCATGTCCAGCTGTTGAAAGGCGAGTTCGATTCCCTTGGTCATGCCAGCTTCTGAGTAGTCCAGTTGCACATCGTGTTCAAGGCGGTCGAAGATGGCTGGGGCAATGGCATAAAAGCCTTCAGCTGCATAGTCATCCACCACTGAGCGGATGTGCGAGTTGACACCAAAAACCTCTTGAATTACCACGACAGCGCCTTTGGCGTCGCCGCTGGGTATTGCTTCATAGGCGCCCAGTTCAAATCCGTCGGTACACTTGATCTTGGTTAAAGCCATGATGACGCTCCTATACACTGATATGCAGAATGATTCGACGAGCTATTGTGAACAAACTGAGTCGAATGTGAAACACTGTTTCTGCGAACCGGTTGGTTCCTTGTGGCTTGCCATCAGTGCTAGCCTGACGAGGTCTTATGTTCATCGCCGGGGTGGGGGACGAGACTCTCGCTGCTCCGCTAAACCTCCGCTGCTAAATGGGGGCTGCTTCACACGTGTCCCAATAACCGAGGATTCAACCAGATGCATCGCTTTACATCCTTAATATCTGTGCCGGATTTGGTCGCGAGGCAGTCAGATGAGAACCTGGTCATGCTTGATGCGTCTTGGTATCTGCCCACCGATGGCCGTGATCCTGGCGCTGAGTACCTCGCCCGTCACATCCCTGGTGCCCATTTTTTTGACATTGATGCCGTTTCTGACAAAACCAACTCGTGCCCCCATATGTTGCCGACTGGGTCGATCTTTTCCGAGCAGATGCGAGCATTCGGCATTGGCGCCGATACGGAAGTGGTGATCTATGACAGCAAGGGCGTGTTTTCTGCACCGCGAGCGTGGTGGATGTTTCGTGTCTTCGGGCACCGGTCGGTCAAAGTCTTGAATGGCGGGTTACCAGCCTGGCTCGCCGCAGAGCGGTCGACAACAGCCGCAAAAAGCCCAGTTGCGGTGCCTGCCAAGCCCTTCTCAGCGCAGTATTGCCGGGAGTGGGTGGCAGATAAGAATGATGTCGCTATGCATCTAGCCCAAGATTCTGCGAGGGTCGTGGACGCTCGCTCGGCGTCACGGTTTGCCGGTGCGGAGGCCGAACCTAGGCCTGGGGTCCGACCGGGCCATATGTCCGGTGCTCGTAACCTTCATTACGCCAAAATGACGACGGGTGAGCCAGCCGTACTGGCGCCTGAAGGGGACCTGAGGGCGCTCTTTGATGCAGTGGGTATCGACCACTCAACGCCGGTAGTCACCACCTGTGGATCAGGGATTTCTGCATGTTTGCTGGCGCTGGCGTTGACTGAGGTGCACCCCGGACCCGTTGCGGTTTATGACGGGTCATGGGCTGAATGGGGCGCAGATCCCAATTGTCCAGTAGAGAGGGCGTGATCGTTGCCTCAGTGTCTGCTATCTTCACGCGCGATAGCAATGACTGACACCCTATGACGCATCTGTATTTAATCGGAAACTGGAAAATGAACGGCAGCCGCGAGGCGATCGCTCAGTTTGCTGAGCAGTGGGCTGTTCCGATGTCAGAGGCTTTGCAGGTCGCCGTCGCCGTGCCACATCCCTATTTGCAGCTCCTGGCAGAGTCGCTGCCCCAATTGGGTTTGGCGGCGCAGGATTGTGCACCAGAGGCAAAAGGCGCGCACACCGGCCAGGTGTCGGCCGGCATGCTGGTCGATTGGGGCTGTCAGTTCGTCATTATCGGACATTCAGAGCGCCGATCCGATCAAGGGGAGACCGATGCGCTCATTGCGGAAAAAGTGCATGCCGCGCAGCGGGCTGGTCTAAAAGCTGTGCTGTGTGTGGGGGAGAGTCACGCCGCCCGCGAGGCGGGAGAGCACAAAACGATTGTGACGAGTCAGCTCCAAGCCGCCCTCGCTGGTGTGGATGCAACGCGTCTATTGGTAGCGTATGAGCCAATCTGGGCGATTGGAACCGGTCTGACGGCGTCGACCGCACAGGTCGAGGAAATGCATGCCGTGATCAAGGGCGAGCTTGCATCGCACTTTGGTAACAAAACAGCGGTGCCGGTGTTATACGGTGGTAGCGTGACTGCTGATAACGCTCGGTCACTGTTTGACTGTGCCGGCGTCGACGGCGCACTAGTGGGCGGTGCCTCTCTGAGTGCCGCGTCGTTTTCAGAAATCACTCAGGCCGGTTTGGCCCAATTACAGGCTTGATATGAGTATTGATCCCAACACCCCCGTCCTGCTGGGCGCCGGGCAGGCAACAGAGCATTTAGATGATCAATTTGTAGGCCTGACGCCACAGCAACTGGGGGCCAGAGCCTGTCAGGCCGCACTGGCGGACACTGGGGCTCAAGAGACGCTCGCGACGCTGGTAGACCGGTTGGCCTGTGTCAGGCTGTTCGTCGACTCCGTGCCGGAGGCAATGGCGCCAGTGATTGCTCCGTTTGGACGCAGCACGAGCCCGCCACTGTCGATTATTCAGCAGCTGGGTTTGCCCAATGCGTCTGCCATTTACTCTCGCTCCTGCGGTGACGAGCCACAGAGGCTGGTCTTCGAGTTGGGGAACGCGATCAGAGACGGTGAGATTCGGGCAGCGGTCATTTGCGGCACCGAGGCGATTGCGACGTCACGCCATTTACAACGCATGGGTCAGACGGTGAGTTGGGATGAAGATCCAGTGGGTCACACGGATGATCGAGGAGCGGTGATGGACCTGCTCTTTGACACTGAATTAAATCGTCACGGTGCTTTTGCGCCGGTCGATATTTATCCACTGCAGGAACAGGCTCGACGCGGTGAGCTGGGTATGGATAAGCCGGCCTACCGGGAGCAATTAGCGGGGTTAATGTCTCGTTTTGCTGAGGTTGCTGCGCGTAATCCTTATGCGATGTTTGAGGCGCCAACCACGCTCGAAGCCATCCGTGACGAATCGCAAAAAAATCGGATGATCAGCGATCCGCACCTAAAATCGATGGTGGCCAAAGATGGGGTCAATCAAGCTGCTGCGCTGGTGATGACCCGATACGAAACAGCCGCGTCGCTGGGTGTGGCGGATAGAGCTATTTTTCTCCATGGTCACGCCACGGGGTCGGAGCCAGCGGTACTCAATCGTCCATCACTCGCTCAGGCTGAGTCGATGACAGCGGCTTATCATGGGGCGCTGCGCAATGCCGGCATTGGAGCCGAGCAGCTGGGTGCGATGGATTTATACTCCTGCTTTCCAATTGCGGTATGGTGCGCGATGGATGCGCTGGGCATCTCGCTGGATGATCCACGCCCTTTAACCTTGACCGGTGGCCTGTCTTTTTTTGGCGGTCCCGGCAATAATTATTCGACCCACGGTATCGCCGAAATGGTGCACTGGCTGCGAGCGAAGTCCGAGGCAAGTTATGGGCTTGTTGGGGCGAATGGTGGATACCTTTCGAAGCATGCAGTGGGTATTTACGCCAATGTGAGTAGCCCTTTTCCGGAGCGGGTTAGCGAGCCGGACTTTCCAACGTTTGTCGATACCATTGAAAAGCCGACGGGCCTCGGGCGGATAGAAAGCTACACCGTTCAGCAAAAAGGCGGCACCACCCGCGCCATCGTGGTGGGCCGGCAGTTGTCTGATGACCGTCGCTGGGTCGGTGTTGCTGATCCCACCGATGACGCTTTACTGAGTTGGTTCAGGGATGGAGATCCCATGGGGGCACATGTCACTGTCAGTGCTGAAGACCGCAATATTGTCCGTCGATTGACGGATGCCTAAGACTAAAATCATATCGTTAGAGGAGTGAAGTAATGGATGTAAATGGGAAAGTGGCTGTCGTAACCGGTGGCGCGTCAGGTATTGGTCAGGCGGTAGCACGGCGCATTGCCGGTGCGGGCGGCAAAGTGGTGATCTTTGACCTAAATGAGGAAGCCGGCAATGCAATGGTCGCCGAATTGGGCGCGGATCATTGTGTTTTTGCCAACGTTAACGTGGTGGAAGAGGCCTCGGTCAAAAGTGGGATTGAGGCGGCGGTCGCGGGTTTTGGCGCCATTCACGTTTGCGTCAACTGCGCGGGCATTGGTAACGCGGCTAAGACGTTAGGAAAAGACGGTCCGTTCCCCCTCGATTTATGGAACAAAGTCATCTCTATTAACCTGACGGGCAGCTTCAATGTGCTGCGCCTCTGTGCCGAAGTCATGGCGAAGAATGACCCTGTGACAGACGATGGTGGGCGTGGCGTGATTATCAATACGGCCTCCATTGCTGCCTATGAGGGACAGATGGGCCAAGCTGCTTATAGTGCGAGCAAAGGCGGCATCGTCGGCATGACGTTGCCCATTGCGCGAGACCTCTCTTCATTGGGTATCCGCGTGAACACCATTGTTCCAGGCTTAATTAACACGCCGCTGTTTAATGGCCTGACTCCCGAATTTGTCGAATCGCTGTCCCAGTCTGTGCTGTATCCAAAGCGACTGGGCCGGCCCGAGGAGATCGCGCAGCTAGCGGCGGCGATTATTGATAACGATTACATCAACGGTGAATGCATTCGAATGGATGGCGGGATCCGGATGCAGCCACGTTAAAGGAGAGCAACCATGACTGAAGAAGCAACCGTATTGACCGAAGCGGCAGACGGCGTCCTCGTGATTACCATTAATCGACCTGCAGCCAAAAACGCAGTGAATCGATCGGTTTCTGAGGGCATAGCCGCCGCGCTGGATAGACTAGATGCCGACGACGCACTGCGAGTGGGGGTGCTCACCGGTGCCGGCGGTACTTTTTGCGCGGGTATGGATCTGAAGGCTTTTGTTTCTGGGGAGTTTCCGCAGATTGAGGGTCGCGGGTTCGGTGGCATGACTGAGCGGTCAGCGGACAAGCCGTTGATCGCCGCGGTCGAGGGCTACGCGTTGGCCGGCGGCTGCGAGTTGGCGATTGCCTGTGATTTAATCGTTGCCGCAGAATCAGCCAAGTTTGGCATCCCTGAGGTGAAGCGAGGCTTGGTGGCAGCGGCAGGAGGTCTGGTCCGTTTGCCGTCACAAATTCCTTACCGAGTCGCAATGGAGTTGGCTTTGACCGGCGAATTCATGGACGCGGAGCGCGCGATGGCGATGGGCTTGATCAATCACATCACGCCTCAAGGCGATGCGTTGGCAACCGCCAAAGCGTTGGCCCAACGGATTGCCGAGAACGGTCCTATGGCGGTTAAAGTCAGCAAGGCGATTATTAAGGCGTCCCGCGACTGGAGCGATGATGAGGCGTTCGCTAAGCAAAGCGACTTTACCCAATCGGTTTTCAGCAGTGAAGATGCCATCGAAGGTGCTACTGCCTTTGCCGAGAAGCGAAAGCCCGAATGGAAGGGACGCTAACAACGCACCGCTCTGGCCGGCGATAACGTGACGTGATGCAGGAACGGGTGAGGAGGATGGCGTGAACGACGATTTCAGTGTGATTCGAAAGCTACTGTCGCAGGATCTAATGCAGGTCTATGTGCGCTTGTTTTTGTTGCTAGCGATTGTTTGGTTTTGTGTTGAGACCTTCGCACCTTTTTTACCTTTGTTGCTGTGGTCTGTGATCCTTGCGGTGTCGCTGTATCCGCTGAACGCGTGGCTCGCCGCTCGTTTGCGTTTGAGCGAGGGCAAAGCGGCGATTGTCTTTGTTTTGTGTGGCTTTCTCATCATCGGGGTCCCGTTAGTGACATTAGGGATTTCCCTCGCGGATCATGCTGATGAGTGGGCGTTGCTGCTCACCGACCAGCAATTTACGGTGCCAGTGGCGGACCCGGCTGTGGCCGAGTGGCCGGTGATCGGTCCCGCCTTGTTTGAGGTATGGGATCGGGCTCATGAAGACCTTGTCTCTGCTGTAAAGCAGATGCAGCCGCAGCTCATTGCAGGTGGCAAAGTGGTGTTCGGTGCCGTTGCCAACACGGTACTGACATTGTTGCTGTTCCTGGTGGCGTTAGTGCTTGCCGGTTTTATGATGGGTAACGCGAGCCAAGGGGAGCATCAGATGCGTCGTGTGTTGGGGACGATTGCCGACCACGAACGCGGTGAGGAGCTTCACGCGCTGGTAGTTGCAACGGTGCGCTCTGTGTCGAACGGCGTGGTAGGGGTGGCGTTCCTGCAAGCTTTGGCCTTGGGGATCGGTTTTTTAGCCTTAGACATCCCTGGGGCGAGTGTGCTCGCATTCGCGGTTTTGCTGATAGGCGTGGTGCAATTGCCGGGGTCTCTTGTGGTGATCCCCGTGATCGCGTGGCTATGGTTGGCAGGCGACGGGTCGTTAGCCAGCAATGTGGTGGGTAGTGTTTATTTATTCTTGGCGGGCATGGCGGATAATGTGTTGAAGCCTATCCTGCTCGGCCGCGGTGTCGAGACGCCCATGCCGATTGTATTGGTCGGGGCGTTAGGGGGGCTGGCGGCCGAGGGGTTAATCGGCCTTTTCGTCGGCGCTGTCATGTTGTCGGTGGGTTACAAGCTTCTGATGGCATGGGTCGAGCACAGTGTGGCGGAGCACGAGGGGCGTGAAACATGAGGCGCTTCGCACGGCAGGGCGTCTTCGTTGTGATCTAGCGAGGCGGCTTAAATGTCTGGCCGGTTGGGCTGGTCTGACTGATACGGTAGAGCGTACCAACTTCTCTATGATCCCGTGACTCTCAGTGGCTACCACCTTATGAAGACGTTTTTGCTCGGCCCATTGGTTTATGGCCTCGTAGCGGGGGTTCTACTGTCCTGCTCGGCTCAGGACCACCCCGCTGTATCAGATGGTGCAGCTTCGGACCCTACGATACGCACCACGAGTGGCACAGTGTCTGCCACGGTGGGCCCTGAGGGCGCCCACGTGTTCCGTGATATCCCGTTTGCATTGCCGCCTAACGGTGATCGGCGCTGGCAAGCGCCG
>Ga0233438_10005858_pt1 | contig 10164 bp, 17 predicted proteins | sample SI_123_September_FD_182720 | JGI IMG/M metagenome (GOLD analysis project Ga0233438, IMG submission 182720) | Seawater microbial communities from Saanich Inlet, British Columbia, Canada - SI_123_September2016_10_MG | ecosystem: Environmental > Aquatic > Marine > Inlet | place: Canada: British... | reverse complement strand
ACTCCGAACAATGGGAACTTCTGTAAGGATTTGGATTGCTGCCCGTGCAAGGAGAGCGTCGGAGTCGTTGCCATGTGAATCGATTTCGCGGAGGTGGTGTAAGGCTTGAGCTAGGTGCTGATTAGTGCTGAGCGAGTTGCTCGCGAAGGAAGACGGCATGATTTTCGGTTGTGATAGCGTTTGCGACTTTGGCGTCAGGAGCGAGGCCAAATTTGTTGCGGAATGCAGCCAGGACAATGTTTAGCGCTGGCTTGTCAAGCTCCTGCATACAGGTGAGCAAGAGCGTCCGATCGTCGTGGCTGAGGGGCTGGTCTGCGGTAGAGGTTGCAGCTGCAGGTTGTGGCGCTGGGGTTGATTTGTTTTTTTCTGCTGGCTTGGCGGCTGGTGCAGGCTGTTCCGCCTCTTGTGCGTCTGCAACCTCAGCCTTGGCCCAAAGCTCAAAGCCGAGGCCGAAAGTAAATGCAGCGCAGGCACATAAAGCACGGCGATGGGTGTCAGTCAAGACACGACAGGAGATCTTTTCGATCGGGATTGGATTGTTACGGTTGTCCATGCAGGGGAAAGGAAAGTCAGCAGTTGACTCTCCATTAGGGCCAGAAAAATACCCGATGACGTAGCCGGTGTTGTCTGGAGCTGTCCAGACCGTGCCGGTGTTGTCTGGGGTCATGCGGAGATTAAATTCCCAGCCGTTGGCGTTGACGTGGAGATAATGCGCGATCCTGGCCCATGAAACATAATCAGCAGAGTATGAACCGGAGCCTTTTTTAAAGACATCACTTTTTTGAATGATGCCAGAAAGGTCAGGGAGCCTTGAGTTGTTTTCAGTCATAGGGCAAAGATGAGTGGGTTCGTTTAGACGGTAGACCAGAAGGGGACACTAGACAAGGGTCTCGACAGAAATAATCACAACATCCTCTGAGTCGTAAGCCTTAGCTAGATGCATCTCAGTTACCTGACGATCATCATCGAACAGCACGCCTGAGAGAGCGTCATTGACCGATCTTGCAAGCTTTTCGAGATCGCCTAAGCCATGACTGGTGGCTTCTTCTGGAGCGCTTTTTGATAAAGCAACCCCATCGCGTTTGAAATGACTTTTAGGCCGTGCAAAGTGAAAGCGAAAGCCGACACGCATAGGAGCACTCATAGGCCAGTCAGGCGGCAATACAACAGACTCAGCGGCTTTACGAACGTCGGCCCTAAAGGGTTTTACCCGTTCAGATGACTCCTTCATGCGACCTTGGCCTAAATAGGTTTTGCTGCCTTGAGGAGCAGCGCGAGAATAAACAACAAAAGAAATACGTCCCATTGAAGTCAGAAGGTAAAGCGAAGTGATGTTGTTTTTTCTTGAGTGGCACTGCCATCAAGTTGAGCACGTTCTTGAATTTCTTTGATTACACTTTTGGTTTCATTCCCATACTTCCACCGTTTAGTGTCAACAGTGGTGCATTTGATTCCGTCGTAGACATAGGAATCACCGTCTGCATATTCATCAAGCAGACCTAACAAAATTTCTTTTTCTAAAAGCCCAACTTCTCTCTTCATTTCGGCTTCTAGCTCTTTGATTTCACGCTTGAGATCAGCGATCAGGATGAGCCGCGTAGCAGCGGGAGAGATGGTCTTTGTAGCCTTCGAGATGGTTGGGGATGTCATCGTTTAATCGATCGGGGTTTGCTGGGCCGAGAGAGGGGAGAGGGGCCGAAGCCCCTCGGTGCTGACTAGTGGGCTGTAAATTCTCCGGTTGCGTAACCGTGAGTAATTGCAGCTTGATCGGTAAAAGGCGGAGCAACCTGAGAAGTCCCATAAAGGAATGCAGAGACGGAGAGGGCAGCACCTAAGCACAGGCCAAGAAGGAAGTGGGGATGAGTCATAAGAAAAACAGAATGGGGGCGGTCTCCCGCTAAAGACAGGATGGCAGACCATCCAAGAAACGTCAAGGCCGGGTCAATGGATTTGGCCATGATTGCCTCGGGGCTTTCTGGCACGCAGCTCAAAGAACCCCTCTAGCTCCGGGTGTTCTGCCATCAGGTCACGAGCCGCCAAGCTGCTGTAATTGTTGTTGACCTTTAACCCGTTGTCGTTCATAGATGCCGCAGTCTCCCAGCGAAGGACATGAAACATCGCATCAGCTGACCACCGCGTGATCCCGCGACGCTGGGCGGTGACGCATAGCTGATAGCACTGGTTGAGTAGCTGAGGGTTACGGGCTTTGCACTCAAGCCAGCCAGCTTGGAGCTTGTCAGCATGTGGCGGTAGGCGCTCGCGCCACTCGAGCAATGGGGTGTCAGTCATAACCAAGTTTTTTCAGTTCAGCTTCAACTACCTCACGGACCCAGGCTGTCACCCTTAGGTCTCTTTTGGCGGCGACCGCCTGGGCCTTGGCGTAAAGCTCAGGTTTCATGGTCACTGCCATGAATTTGCGTTTAGTTGCTGCCATTTAATCAAGACCTCAGCGAATCAAACAGTTCGAGCTGCGTTCCTTCCGCAGCTTGGCCATGCATTGCAATTTGGCCTAAACGCACAACACGACGCTGTTTTTCATAAGCTGGCCGGGCAAAGCCAAGCTGATACAAATGCAGGTCGTTCTGTAATAACGCAACAGCTACTGCTTTCCAAGATGGGGCTCGACCAGACGCTGCTACCTTTTTGGGCACCTCTTCAGGTATTTCGTCCAAATAGCAACGGCGCCTCCATTGCTGGCGATATTCGCGCACTCTGTCGGTAGCGCATTTCCCAGGACTGAATGGCTCGATTAGCTTGCTTGTTCGCCAAAATTTGTTGCTCATTGCTTAAAAAGCTCCATGCGTGTCGTGTGATGTCTTCTGGGCAGCGCAGTGCTAAAGCGCAAGCTGCGTGACCAATCCATGCGCGACGGTTCAGGTTGTAGTCCGTCAGAGCATTGACGCAGCTGTTGCGCCACTCCTCGGTAACACGTCTCATGTATCGCCCATACAGGCGATGATTGCCTGTAAAACAAATTGCACGCTGTAAGTAGAGGCGCCGATTTGACACCTCCCCCCACATATTGAATCTGGTTTCTTCCCATGACTCAAACGGCAACCAAACTCTTGTCAGCTTCATCGTCTAAATCCTCAGCAACTTCGTCGATCTGCTCTACATCCCAAGCTTTACTGAAGTCTTTACCCAAGAACAGAGAAGCCAAACCTGTGACCTGCTTTAACCGTAGCAACTCATCAGGACTCATCCCAATGTGCTTGCAAATCCAAGCGTCACCTTTACCCATTTCAATTAATTCAGCCACGATTACGCTCATAAGTTCGATGTTGTGTGAGCCCCGAGCGCGGTTGTGACGAATGGTTGATGCCATTCGGTCATGAAGCTCTTTACGCAAAACAACGACTGGCAGCCTGCCACCTTCTCGCTCTCGAATGCGATCGCTGTTCTTCAGAGTCAGATAGCGGTGAAAACCGTCAATGACCACATAAGCGTCGCGTTCTGCGTCATACACCACAACGACAGGCTGCGTGTAGCCGTCTTCCCAAATCGATGTTTCGAGTAATGCCATCTCAGGCGGCGCAACAGAGTTGGGGTTGTAATCATTGGCGGTAACTTTCTCGATAGGAACACTGCGTACGGAGTAAACCGGGGATCGCCAAGGGTATGAGTCGTTCTCGTCATGCAATTCATCTCCTTTTAGTGGTGGGTTAAAAACGCAGATCAACGTAGTTGGCTGAAAAGCTTCAAAAACGTGAGCATCGTGGTTGTCCAGCACGTATGTCACGTCAGGGCCAATGGCATTGGTAACGCCAGTAGTCTCATTGGTTATTTCACCCGCACCGTCAACGCAGTAGCAGGTTTCAAGGTGATGCTGATAGTGCCAGCGATGAGGCTTGCCAGGATGAACAATAGTTTTGGTCATGCTGTAACCCATGCCATCGCTTTCAGTGACTAAGCGATGACTAGTAAACCCACCCTTGGGACATCGAACAACACGTTCAGATGGAAGCGCTGAAGAACTGAGAATTTTCATTTCTTGGATTGATTAAGGACTTGGCTGTACTTGCGCTGAATGTTTTTTTGGCGGCGCTGCTGCTCTTGAGTAGGCGCTAGCCCTAAGTATTTGCAGGTGTGGTCATTCTTGAGAACGGTAATTGCAAACCGCTTCCATGAAGTCACCATGCTGTTATGACAAGGCAGCTCGTCAAGATGATCGGGCGGCACTTTGATTACGACGCGGCGAAGGTTGTTACCGCCATGACGTGTTGTGCCGTTGATATAAAACCGGATGCCGATACGGTCTAGCGCTTCGATGATTTGATCTGGCAGTCCGCGCCCCACTCGCCCCCAGTAACGGATGGATTGAATGAAGCGCTGCTTAAAATTTGTGCTGGACTGCTCTGGCAGCGTTGCTAGCAAAAACTTGACGAATGATTTCCACGTATGCCCTTTAGGCAAGCGGAATGATTTGTAGTCAAGCTGTTTGCCGTAGGTAGCCATGAAATTGGCGCCGCCAACTCTGGCGCATAGTCGCGCCCAGATCTGCGGATCAATGACGCGGTACATGGCCAGACTGGATTTGGATTCTGACATAAATGGCGATGCAACCCGCATTGTTTTGATGGGGATGCCTGCCATGTAAAACAAGTCGTACAGAGTGTTGTAGTCCCATCCAAACTTTGCATTTGCTGTCCAGATGTCTTCTGTACGCCAATCGTAAACTGGGTAGCAGTTGTAGGTGTGATCTGTGTTTTTCTTGGTCCACATCTGACCATGCATCGTTTCCTTGGCTTGGTTAACGATGGCGCGAAACCGATTTAGTGATTCAACGGTACGAATACCAATCAAGTTGGCGCACGGTTGTCCTTGGCTGTACCATTCTGCAAACATGTCCCAGAACGTGGCGTAATCCATGTTTTCGATAAACAGATCGCCAAAAGGGTGGTTCCCAAGGTTGACGATGTAATCGTCGGTAGGCATAGGACGAATCCAACGGTGCCGATCAGCTTCACCCCAACACTGCCAATCAATCTCGTAAGAGCTGACAGTACAAGGCAGGGTGATAGGTAGACAACACCAGTAGATGTCAAGAATGTCGCGGTTAGCGCGTAGGATCTTGTGCATAAACTCCTCGCTATGTGTGTAGTTGGCTTCGTTGTCCATAATCTGAACGCCAATTTTGACGTCAAGATTATGAGAACGAACGTAGTCAATAACGAGGTTTAGAAGTACTCCGCTGTCTTTGCCCCCAGAGAAAGAGACGTAGACACGTTTAAAGTGCTTGAAGATAAAGCCTAAGCGTTCAATAGAAGCGTCGTAAACGTTGGTGTCTAGGTAGGTCCTCATTGCGCATCTAGCAGCGCTGGCGTGTGGCTGGTCATGAGATTGGGGGCAAGCATAGTTTTAGGTGAAGAGGTCGTTGGCAGCGCCAGGAGCGGCGGGGCTGGTGGCTCCGTTGCCCCGCTTGAATAAAAATATAGCGGATGCCGAGCGAACAAGCAACCGCCTGCGCTGGTATGCCATATTGGTTGAGTCTTCAGGGCTGAGCGTCGCTCGCCGGTCGACAAAAACCAATCAGAATTTGAATCAATGACTTGCGCTTTCGCTTGGATCGCTGCCTTGCCGATCCTTCCCGTAATTATCCTGCTCTACATCACCGCATCACCTCAGCAACACGCCAAACGCCTCAGACGCCAAGGACGGACATACAAACAGATCGCACAACAGCTAAAAACGAGCCCTACAACAGCACGTCGATGGGCATTGGCATAAGGGGTTGATCTGCTGCCTCAGCCTTCTCGGGGGCTGGGGCTTGCCGCTGGCAGATCGATTAGCGGAGATAGCTAGTCAATCAGCGCCGTGCTTTGCGCTTGGGTATTTAGGCTTCTTTGCAGGCTTGGATCTTGAGGGCGTCGCTTTCCGCTTAGGCTTTGTCCACGGGCGGGCTCTGCAGTCAGCCAGCGTCTTCTGGTAGCCAGGAGCCTCGAGACCAAGCTTGCCAAGCATTGTTGTCCAGTTCATAAATCCAATCATCATCAGGCGGTTGCGGGGAAGTCGCGGCGACGTATTCAGCCGTGATCTTTTCGTCAAGCTTGCGCTGCTGCGCCTTGACCCATGCGTTGCTCATTAAAAGTCTGGCTGCTGTGCTTCAAATTTCGTCCAAGCGTCTAACCAAGAGGTCAAGCAGTCATCAGGCTTGCTGATTTTTATTGCCGTGGTACCGGGGCCTGAAATCAGCGTTACGCACTTGTCTACATAAAGCTGATGAGAATCAAGAAGCATCATCAAATATCCGCCTAGCTGCTTGTCGGCCGACTTCCGTTGGTCAATGTTTTTCGACGTTTTGACAGTTTTTAGGTCTCCTAGAATTGTGTTCCCGTTTTTGTCAACGATCAAAAAGTCAAGAATGCCTGCCAAGCTTTTTTTGGGATCGCATAGCTTGAATTCCACGCCAAGGACTTTGCAGTCTTCCCACAGCCAGTGATCAAGCAAGGGTTCAATCCATGGAGCCCACTTCTCATCGTGGACGAACCCGTACTCAGCCTCACCTGCCAGCCCCAAGAGATGCTTTTCAAGTGCGTTGTGGACGGTGCTGCCCCTGATAGCCCACCCGTCGGGGCCGTCTTTTGTGGCCATAATCCGCTCGAGGGCTTGAGGCGTCAGATCGTTGATTGCCCTGGTGACGGAATGGACCATCCATTTCCCGTTGTATCGGAACTTGTGAGTGTGATCGAAGAACTCAATCTTGGGGTCTGGTTGCAGCATGATGTTTGCGCTTTGGCATAATCATGGCACGATATAGGGGCAAAGCAAGCCACAACTATGCCAAGTCAAAGCGGATCAGCGAGGGTCATCATCGATGGAGAGGTGCTGAGATCTGTTGATGAATCCCTGCCTGCTGGCATGTCTCGCACCGCTTGGGTCAATTATCTCGCGCTGGAAGGTCTCGCAGCAATTAAACGGCGCCGTGACTCCTAACCAACGCGCCTATGAACTGCTGCGCTGGCAAGCCCTGGCGCCATTGGCGGATTACGACGAATCGATCGATTATTTCGCAATCTGGAAACAAGCCTCAGACAAAGCCCTAAACAAATTTGACAACTCACATGAGCAAAAAACCAGACGAGACCAAACCAAAGCTTCAGCAAGCCCTGCACGACCTAGCAGTTCACGCGGAGCACCTGATCACGACAGAGCGAGAGCGAGATTGGCTCCCGCTGATGAGGAACCAGGCATACGACCTCGGCATTCACGAGGACGTAAAAGATGCTGAGCTGAAGGCATATCTTGAAAGAGCAGAACGCAGCCAACGCAAAGGGCGCGTTTACAAAGGCGGTGAGACCCTCCTGGAAGAAGAGCCGTCATTCATGCTCGATGGCCTGATTCACTTAGGTGAAGCAAATTTCCTTATCGGCCAGCCAAAAATTGGTAAATCATCTTTTGCCTGTGGTTTGGTTGCTGCTATCCGTGATCGACGTGAGCAGTTTCTTGGCCGTGACCTGAAACTTTCTGACACGCGGATGCCTGTCTTGATCTTTGGCACAGACCAGTCCGAAGGCAATTGGCAGTATTACTTGCGCCGTGAGGGGCTCATCAACGACGCCAAGGAGTTGGACTCCAACGCCATAGATCTGTTTTGCAGCGTTGACACCAAAGATGAATTTAACTTCACCAAGGACGGCATTCGCCATATGCGGGAGGAGATCGAGCGTTACCAGTTCCCGCTAGTCATCATCGACAGCCTCAGCTCAATGATGGAGCCCTGCGGCATAGAGGAGAACCTCTCACGCTTCGCTGAACCGATCAGAACAGCGATGGCAGATCTCAGCCAAACAGGAGCCACCATCCTGGTGCTCCATCACACCAAGAAATATCCAACGACTTGGGATTGGGTAGCTGAATGTCGAGGCAGCAGCAGCATCACATCTATTCCCTCTTGGGGTGTGCTGATGCGTTGGGTAAGGGATGAAACCGAAGGATTAGCCCGTGTGGATAAGCGCGTTGGGTTTGTCGGTTCTGGACGCGGCTATAGCGAGCTAGGAGGCGTTGAGGCTCAATACCTCTCAGAGGGGAATTGGACGTTAAGGGGCAGCCTTGAGCGCTCTCAGCAAGTGGAGCTCGTTCGCAAAAAGATTGCGTCTCTTGGTGGCGTTCGTGGTGACGTTTTTGATTACCTCAAAATGCGCTCTGAACTCGGAGCTGATGTCACCGCTGATGAGATCGCTCACAACATGAAGCCGGCCAAATCTACGGGGCACATTGGCCGCGAGCTTGGCAATCTTGTGGGGATGGGGTTGGCCTTTGTCAGCCGTTCTGAGCCGACCGGCAGGCGCCCGAAACGGTATTGGAAAGTCAGCGAGTTTGCCTTAGCTGCAGAGGATGATTCAGCTGATCTCCTGAGAGAGCCCCAGGATGGATCTAAAGGATCTTTTGGATCTAATGCCATAAGATCCAAAAGATCCATAAAAATACACTTTCAGGGGGGGGAAGGAGAAGGAGACCCTCTCCCTAAAGATCCAATTGCTCCTGGGAGCCCTGTCGAGGTAAATCGCGACGGCATTTGGTCCGGCGGCTATGTCGTTCGCGATGCGTCCAACCCCGACAGCATCACGCTCGAAAAACTGGGTAACCCCATGATCACTTTGTCGAATCAGCGCCTAGAGATCGACGTTCGTCCGTGCGAGTCACCGTTCAGTTTTGCTGAACCACAAGTTGACTGGTGACAGAATGCCTTGGATGGCATACACTGTGACCACGCCAGAGATGGCACCCACCCCTGAGATTCATGTCCGCAACTCTTTATTTCGCAGCTCAAACCGAAAACGTTACGATTGGCCCTTGGTACATCGACGAAGCCAAAGCTCAAGCAGCTGTCGACTCCCTTAATCGTGAGTGGGAGGGCAAGCGCACCTTTCAGGTAATTAACTTCATCTCTGATTCTTACTATCGAATCAAATACATCGACCAAGCATGACCGCCGGGGCTTCGGCCCCTACCCTTACCTAGGCGGAGACGCTACCGCATGTCCCTACACAGATCAACAGATGAGAACCGAACGCAAACGAGAGCAAGATCGTGCTTATGAACAGCGCAGAGTTGCACGTGTCAAAGCAGATCCATTACTTGAGGAACGTCGGCGCCAAACCTGGCGAGACAAAGGCAAGAAAAGAACTGAAAAGGCTCGCAATTGCCCTGAGCTACGTCAAAAGATGAACGCTCGTGCTCGCGTGCGCAACAGAGTGAGCATTCAACACAAGTGGCCAAAACCTGGGTTTTTTCTTTGTTCTGAATGCCCTAAGCCTGCGCAGGAATATCACCATGGGGATTATTCCCTTTGGTGGTCTGTTGAGCCACTATGCAAGGCATGCCACGGCAAACGACATCAAGTAAATTAATTAAGCCCGCGAAGCCTGATAAACCCGTTGAGTCATCAACGGGGAGTTATACAAGACGCTTGAAGCGGAAGACAGGGCAGTGAACTGCGTAGGCAGTGCGGGGCTGATCCATCTCGTGGGCCACCAACACCCCTGAACATTGAAACCTCCGAAATTCGGATGTTTGACCTGATCGAGTCCGACCGGTGCCAGCGCTATCTGAATGCTCTAGAAAGCGTGGACGGAAATTCCGGCCACCAACACCCCCAAACACATAAATGCCAATCGATTGCCCCAAATGCAGCAAGCCCGTTATCAAGACCACATGCACCAGGCGCAAAGTTGACATCCGCATTCGTTACCGTCGATGCCCATCCTGCAATCATCCGTTCAGGACTGAGCAGGTGATCACACCTGAAATCCCCATCAACAGGAAGCGTCTCTACGGTGCGCCAAAAAGCGCAAAGCTTCAGCCCTTTGAAGTCGCTGACATCAAAAAGTTTTTGCGAAATAATGTCTTCACTCCACATGAACTCGCGCTTCAATACGACGTTTCAGTCGATGCAATCCGCCAAATTCGCTCAGGCAGAACTTGGGCTACCATTGAGCCTGCGCTATAATATTCCGCAATAGTTAGTTAAAATGGCAAACTTAAGAAGGCGACATTACAAGCTAAACTCAAAAGTAATCGAAGCTGTTCGCCATCTCGCAGAATATGGCGCAGCATTAGAACATATCGCCGCAGCAGTTGGTGTTAGCTATGCAGCGTTAAAACAGTGGATTGGAAACGCAAAAGGCCCTAGTCCTACTGAAGAAGAAATAGCTCTTTTAGATG
>Ga0233438_10005848_pt1 | contig 10174 bp, 8 predicted proteins | sample SI_123_September_FD_182720 | JGI IMG/M metagenome (GOLD analysis project Ga0233438, IMG submission 182720) | Seawater microbial communities from Saanich Inlet, British Columbia, Canada - SI_123_September2016_10_MG | ecosystem: Environmental > Aquatic > Marine > Inlet | place: Canada: British... | reverse complement strand
TCCCTCTCTTAATTGCAGGATAGATAGCAGGAAGTTCTTCCACACTTTTTTTTAGAATATCTTTTAAAGACGGAAGCATAACCAACAAACTATCAGATGATTTTATAGAGGTTAATTTTACCTCTTTATTAGATTGTATGGTGATGGCTACTTCAATAGTTTCATCTACAGATTGAGTAACTTGTATAGATTGCTTGGCCAAACTGCTAGAAATTTCTTGTCGAATGGTTGTTCTAAAGCATGAACTTTTTTTGTCTTTATCTATTAAGGAGTCGCAGACTTTAAAAGAAGGAGAAACATCTACAGAGGTGTAATCTACATCTATATTTATTTTCTCTACATTCTTGTTTTTTTCAAATGAAAAATAATCACAGGAAGTAAAGGAAAATAATAAACATATCAATAAAAAATACCTCACTTTAATTAAAATTAATTTAAGGTGAAATTACGTAAATATAATGACTTTAACTTCTTGTTTAAGATGCTAGAGAGACTATTATATGAATATAAAAATCCCATTCAAAAATTGAATGGGATTCTTTTGTATAATGAGGTTATGTATAATAGAACATAAAAAATCTTTCCATAGCAATTTTTTTTAAAGTTCCTTTTCACAATAATACTTATACTTCTATTCTCATAGGTAATGTATATTTAACAGTTACCTTTTTACCATTTAATTCACCGGGTTTCATTATTGGAAGTAATTTTATTATTCTAACAGCTTCTTCTTGTAATGCTGGGTGAGGTGCTTTTGCTTTAATTCCAGTGATAGCTCCTTCTTTATTTATTTTAAAAAGCATAATAATTCTTTTCTTTCCTGGAGATAATTTCAAACTATCTGTGAGATTTACATTAAACTCTTTTTGAAAATGTTGTTGTATTTTTTTATTAAAGCAGCTGCCTGTGAAGGCGCTTTTATCATTTTCTGAGCAGCCAGGAAATGTAGGCACCTTGTCTAAATTAGCAAATGGTATTCCGTCATCAGCTGAAATTTTCGTAGTTGTTTGAATTTCAGAATAATCTGGGATCGTTGCTATTAAAGCCCTACCCTTTTTATCTCTATATAATTTATTTTGAAAAAAGGTTTTTTGTCTATTACTTAAGTTAAATATGCTGTCAAATCTAACCAAATATTCATCATACTCTTGTTTTTCAAGTTCATGTAAATCATCTAAAGAAATTTCTTCTCCTTCTGGCTCACCCCCAATACCCATAAATGTATCTAAGTAAGTCATTCTCTTACCATCTGTAACACTGATACTGTCTTTATAACCATAATAAAACTTTGAAAGTTGCTTTGTAGGAACTTCTATTTTTTGTTGCTTATTACACGATGAATAGGATAGCATTATTAATAGCACAGGGACTGATAATAAATACTTTATTTGCTTCATTTTGTTGGATTTTTCTTTTGTAATCATCATAATTCTTTTTTTAAGTTGTGAATGTTTATAAAATTGATTGACGAAAGAGATGTTCTCTACGTCAAACAATTGATTTACCAAGGTATTCATATACAATTTCTTATCTGCAGATTTTAAAATTATAGCATCAGAAATATATTCATGTACGGTTGTAATTCTCTTTTGATAAATGTATAGTAGCGGGTTAAACCACATAAGAATCTTTAGACTTTCAAAAAATAGCAGATCTAAAGAATGTTTTTGTTTACAATGGATTAATTCATGTGAAATAATTTTTTCTTTTTCTAATTCGTTGATATCAGTCCCTAAAAAAATATAATTAAAAAAAGAAAATGCTTTTTTAGAATTTGGAAGCATTATTAGAGTGTAGCTATCTTTTTTTTCAATAGAATTTTTTATGATTAAAATGATAAGCTTGTATACTTTGAAAGAAAACAATCCTAAAAAAAATAAAAAACCAAGCCAAAAAACAATTAACCCACCATTAAAGTTTTGATATACTTCCGTTTTTTCAATCATGTTTTGTGGAGATAGTACAATCTCTGGCAATAAAATACGAATATCATTAGAAACTACTTTTTGAAAAGAGGGTATTTGTATGAAAGGAATACAAAATGACATAATTGCAGACATCAGTAAATACCATCTGTTTTTAGTGAAAAAGGTTTCTTTGCTCAGCACAAAATCATATACTATTAAAAATAATACTTGAAATAGCATGACTTGAATTATATAATTAATCATTTCTTTTCTTTTTTATTTATTTCTTTTAAAATAGTCTCTAATTCAGAAATATCTAGCTTATTCTTTTTTACAAAAAAGGACACCATACTATTAAAAGAACCTTCAAAATACCCATTCATAAGCTTTTGTAAACTCTCATTACTATAACTCTCCTTGGCAATAATTGGATGATAAATAAAACCTCTTCCCACTGAGGTATGTCCTACAAACTCTTTAGTTTCTAAAATTCTAATGATGGTAGATACAGTATTGTAGGCTGGTTTTGGGGTAGGTAATTTCTCTATCACTTCTTTAACAGAAGCTTCTTTTAGCTCCCACAAAACTTGCATAATCTGTTCCTCTGCTTTTGTTAATTGCTTGCTCATAATTCAACTAATTTTTTAGTTTAAAAATACAAATATAACTAAATATTTAGTTTAAACTAATTTTTTAGTTGAAATTATAACTGTAACAAATAAAAAGGAGAAACGTCATATAGTAACAACAAGTAAATCCATGGATATTTTATTACTACTACTAGGTGCTCTTTTTATTATTTTAGGAATTATTGGTGCTTTTATACCCATATTGCCTGGCCCTATCACTAGTTGGGTGGGTTTATTATTGATACATTTTACCAATGCCATTTCGTTTAATTGGACTTTTATACTAAGCACTCTTGTGATTGCAGTAGTAGTATATATTTTAGATTATATTATTCCTGCTTTAGGAACAAAAAAATTTGGCGGCAGTAAATATGGCATTATAGGGACTACAGTAGGTTTATTAGTAGGGCTTATTTTTCTGGGTCCTTTTGGTATTATTATTGGCCCGTTCATTGGTGCATTTATTGGAGAACTCATCCATGATAATGAAAACTCTAACAGAGCATTAAAAGCTGCTTTTGGCTCTTTTATAGGGTTTCTGTTTTCAACTGGATTAAAATTTATAGTTAGTAGTATTTATGCAGGATTGTTTTTTTCAAAAATTTGGGAAATGAAATCTAACTTCATTTAAGCGCATAAAAAAAGCAACCCATCTCAGGGAAGCTTTCCATTGGTTAACAAAACCAAGACACTTTTTACGAAAGTGACAAAACAACACAACACGTTGTTTTTAAATTAAACAACATGCAAATATAAGTCTTTTTGATATTTAAAACGCTATTATTTCTTTTTTAACTTCAAAGTTCTTTTTATCAAATGACTATCTTTGCAGCTTATAATCATTTCAGAAAAGTAAATAGAATGCAATTATCAGAACAAGAAGTTGTACGTAGAGAAAAACTAACGAGATTACGTGAATTAGGTATCAATCCTTATCCTGCAGATTTATTTCCTGTAGATGCTAATTCTAAGGAGATAAAAAACAACTTTAAAGAGGGTAAACAGGTAACTATTGCAGGAAGATTAATGGTTATAAATATTCAAGGGAAAGCCTCTTTTGGTCAATTACAAGACGGAGAAGGGAGAATCCAACTTTATTTTAACAGAGATGAAATTTGCCTTGGTGAAGATAAATCCTTGTACAATACTGTTTTTAAAAAATTACTAGATTTAGGAGATTTTATCGGGATTACTGGAACTCTTTTCACTACCAAAGTTGGTGAAAAAACAGTCATGGTAAAAGAGTTTACGCTACTTTCTAAATCATTAAAACCCTTACCAATACCCAAAGTAAAAGATGGTGTTACTTATGACGCATTTACAGATCCTGAACTAAGATATAGGCAACGATATGCAGATTTAGTGGTAAACCCACACGTAAAAGAAGTTTTTGTTAAGAGAACTAAACTTTTTAATGCCATGCGATCGTTTTTTAATGACGCTGGTTACTTTGAAGTTGAAACCCCTATTTTACAACCTATTCCGGGTGGTGCTGCAGCAAGACCTTTTAGTACACATCACAATTCTTTAGACATTCCTTTGTATATGAGAATTGCAAATGAATTGTATTTAAAAAGATTAATTGTTGGTGGTTTTGATGGGGTGTACGAGTTTTCTAAAAACTTCAGAAATGAGGGTATGGATAGAACTCACAATCCAGAATTTACAGCGATGGAAATTTATGTTTCGTACAAAGATTATAACTGGATGATGGAGTTTGCAGAACAATTATTAGAACATTGTGCTATTGCAGTAAACGGAACTTCAGTTGCTACTTTTGGAGAACATACCATAGATTTTAAGGCGCCTTATGCAAGAGTAACCATGACAGACTCTATAAAGCATTTTACTGGTTTTGATATTACTGGAAAAACAGAAGATGAAATTAGAGCTGCCGCAATAGCAATGAATATTCCTGTTGATGAGACCATGGGAAAAGGAAAGTTAATCGATGAAATTTTTGGAGAGAAATGTGAAGGCAATTATATTCAACCCACTTATATTACAGACTATCCAAAAGAAATGTCTCCGCTTTGTAAGGAACACAGAGATAACCCAGAACTAACAGAACGTTTTGAATTGATGGTTTGTGGAAAAGAAATTGCCAATGCCTATTCTGAATTAAATGATCCTATAGATCAACGAGAACGTTTTGAACATCAACTAAAACTTGCTCAAAAAGGGGATGATGAAGCCACAGAATTTATTGATCATGATTTCTTAAGAGCGTTAGAATATGGAATGCCTCCTACCTCTGGGATGGGAATTGGAATGGACAGATTAATTATGTTTTTAACCAACAATCAGTCTATTCAAGAAGTATTATTCTTTCCTCAGATGAGGCCGGAACAAAAAGCGCCTTCTATTGAATTAAATGAGGAAGAGAAAGCTGTTCTAGCTATAATTTCTAAAGTTGAAAAAATAGATTTAATGGCCTTAAAAACTCAATCTGGATTAAGCAATAAAAAATGGGATAAAACCATTAAAGGCTTAACCAAAAAAGAGGCTGCAAAGGTTACTAAAACTGAAGATGGGTTGTATGTTGAGGTTGTTTAAGTAATAGCTCAATTAGCTGATTTTACTTCCATTTAATATTACAGCCTATACTAGGTTTAGGAATACCTGTGTACGGTTTTTTACTTTCAAGAAGATCTAAAACTTCTCGAATATCTATCCCAGTAACTGGAAGATCATTGCCAGGTCTAGAATCATCTAATTGACCATGATAAACTGATATTAAATTACTATCAAAAACATATAAATCTGGGGTACATGCAGCGTCATAAGCCTTTGCTATCTCTTGAGTTTCATCATATAAATATGGAAACGGATAGTTTTCTTTTTTAGCATGAATTTTCATATTGGCAGGTCCGTCCATCGGGTATTTTTCTGAATCGTTACTGCTAATGGCAATAAAACTAAATCCTTTAGAACTATACTCATTCGCTATTTGAACTAAAGCTTTGTTAATATGAATTACAAAAGGACAGTGGTTACAAATAAAGAAAATAACTGTTCCATTCTTCCCTTTTAATTCATCTAAAGAAACCTCTTTTTCTGAGATAGTATCTACTAATGTGAACTTGGGAGCAGAGATGCCTTTCTGAAAATTATTGGACGGTGTTAATCCCATATTCTTAATTTTTAGCCTTTATACTTCATGGGCAAATGCACCACTTTTTTTGTGTCAAAAAAATCTTCATCAAAAAAATCTGATAAATTAAAAATTGAAACTGTAGCGTATTTTTTTAATTCTTCGGTTAAATCACCTCCTTTTAAATATAAAATTCCGTTTTTAATTTTGTGCTCTTGTTTTTTATTAATTTTTCCTTTAGTCCAACGTACAAATGTTTCCATTTGAGCCACTGCTCTACTCACAATAAAATCATAGGTATCTTGATCATCTTCAACTCTGCCATGAGTAGTTGAAATGTTTTGCAATCCTAAACCTTCGCCCACTTCATTAACAACCTTTATTTTTTTACCAATACTATCTACCAGATGAAAATTTGTTTCTGGAAATAATATAGCCAAAGGAATCCCTGGAAAACCTCCTCCAGTTCCAACATCCAATACTTTGGTATTTGGTTTAAACTGAACAACTTTAGCAATACCTAAAGAATGTAATACATGTCTAAGGTATAACTCATCAATATCTTTTCTGGAAACTACATTAATTTTTAAATTCCAGTCTTTATATAAGTCTTGTAATTTTGAAAACTTTATAAGTTGGTCTTGAGTTAATTTCGGAAAATATTTTAAAAGTAAATCCATGATTTATATTATATCACAAAAGTAATTAATCATGAGAACAATTCCGTTAAATAATAATCGTTTATAATCATATCGTACTCAAAAATGTTTATTTTTGATAAATACAAACACCCATTTATGAAGTCAATAAATTTTTCAAGAATAGATAAAGCCAAATTTTTTAGAACTCTAAATAAAAGAGTAAATACTTACTTTAAAGAAAATAATATTAAGAGAACTGGCAATTGGAAATTATACACAAAAGCCTTTATAATGTTTTCTGTTTTTTTAGTGCCTTTTATTTTAATTCTTACTGTTGAAATGCCACAATGGCTAATGTTTATTTTGATGGCTGTAACTGGAGTTGGAATGGCTGGGGTTGGAATGAATGTAATGCATGATAGCAATCATGATTCTTTCTCTAGTAAAAAATGGGTTAACAAATTAATGGGTAGTAGCATCTATATCCTTGCAGGCAATGTATACAATTGGAAAGTACAACACAATGTTCTACACCATACATTTACAAACATTAAAGATCATGATGAAGATATTGATGCCGGTAGAATTATACGTTTTTCAAAACATTCAAAATGGCTAAAAATCCACAAACTTCAAAAATACTATTCTATTTTCCTCTATGGATTATTAACAATTAATTGGGCAATTACTACCGATATTAAACAGATGCATAATTATTTGAAAAGAAAATTATCATATGGTAAATTTCCTAGTCCTGCAGTAGAATGGACAAAATTAGTTATCTCTAAATTAGTTTACTACTCTTTATGGATCGTTTTACCTTTAGTTGTTTTAGATATAGCATGGTGGAAAGTATTGATTGGATTTTTTGTAATGCATTATACAGCTGGTATGATTTTAAGCCTAGTTTTTCAATTGGCTCATATTGTTCCTAATACAGAAATGCCAATACCAGATAAAGATGGAAATTTAGAGCATACTTGGGCAGTCCATCAATTATATACTACCTCCAACTTTGCTCCTAGTAATAGACTCATAAATTTCTATACTGGAGGCTTAAATCATCAAGTTGAACATCATATTTTTCCACATATCTCTCATGTACATTATGGTAAGTTAGCTAAAATTGTAAAGGAAACAGCTAAGGAATTTAATTTGCCTTATAATGAGTATAAAACTACTAGAAAAGCCATTATAGAACATTTTAGACATTTAGGTGTTTTAGGTAAAAACCCAGAAATAGCATAAAAAGTACATATAACTTCACAATATAAATGGCACATCCATTATCGAATAGAATAAATAGCCTACCTGTATCTCAAACATTGGCGATGGCAGCAAAGGCAAGAGAGTTAAAATCTGAAGGGAAAGACATCATTAGTTTAAGTTTAGGAGAACCAGACTTTAATACACCAGACTTTATTAAAGATGCAGCTGTAGAGGCGATTAATCAAGATTATAATTCTTACACCCCTGTAGATGGGTATGGAGAATTAAAAGAAGCCATCTGTACAAAGTTTAAACGAGACAATAACTTGAGCTACAAGCCAAGTCAAATTATAGTATCTACTGGAGCTAAACAATCTATTGCTAATGTTGCTCAAGTACTTCTTAATCCTGGAGATGAAGTTTTATTACCAGCACCATATTGGGTAAGTTACTCTGCGATTGCAATTTTATGTGAAGCAACATTTGTGGAAATACCATCTTCTATAGATTCAGATTTTAAAATTACACCAGAACAGTTAGAGGCATCTATTACTCCTAAAACAAAAATGGTGTTTTTCAACTCTCCTAACAATCCTAGCGGAACAATTTATTCGGAAGATGAATACAGGGCTTTAGCAAAAGTTTTGGAAAAACATCCTCAAATATATGTTCTTTCTGATGAGATTTATGAGCATATAAACTACAACAAACCAACCTTTAGTTTTGCTGCAATTGAAAATATGTTTGATAGAACGATTACAGTAAATGGTCTAGCAAAAGCTTTTGCTATGACTGGCTGGAGAATTGGGTATATTGGTGCGCCAGAATGGATCGCTAAAGCATGTACAAAAATGCAAGGGCAAATTACATCTGGAACAAATTGTATTGCACAACGAGCAGCTATAACTGCTGTACTAGCTCCAGTTTCTAAAGTACAATATATGGTAGACGAGTTTAAATCTCGTAGAAATATTGTATTAGAATTACTTGGAGATATTGAAGGGTTTAAATTAAATATCCCTGACGGTGCTTTTTACGTTTTTCCTGATATTTCGTATTTCTTTGGAAAAACTATCAAAGGAAAACACATTAAAGATGCTAATGACTTTTCTTTATTTCTCCTTGAGGAAGCTAACGTAGCCTCAGTTACTGGAGCTGCTTTTGGAGCTCCAAATTGCATTCGATTATCTTATGCTGCTTCTGAAGCTGTCTTAAGAGAGGCTATTAAACGTATTGGCAAGGCATTAGAAGCTTAGAAATAAAAAAACCGCACTCAAGTGAATGAGTACGGTGGAGGAGATAGCCGGGGTCATATTGTCTTAGTCTACATTGTCATGTAAAAAAGAGTTATTTGACTTTAATTGTATATCATCATTATCATCTGTAGACAAGGTTGTTTTAGATTTGCTAATTATCGAATTACTTTCATCTAAATTTACACCCAATCTTTTGTAGGCTGGCTGACGTTCAATTTCATCTATATTTTTATTCATTTGATCAGTGAATTTATAGTTGAATCCTTTCATTTTTTGCCTTCGTTCTTCAGCTCTTTTTTGAAGTTCTGTAATGGTAAGACTCATTGGAGATACTTCTTCACTAGAGGCTTCAATTTCATTAATTTCTGACTGTGGAATTGAAGTTTTTAATTCAAATTGTAATTCTTGCTCTAGTTCTTTTGAATCTTTATTTATTAATGAACTTTTACCTATGGTAGGCTGAATATCAAAATCTTCTAAGATATGTTTTGTAACTGACTCATCACTTTTGTCAGCAATAATTTCCTGTGCATCTGTAACCTCAAAATTCAAAATATCTGGAGTAAGCTCATGGCGTATTTCATCTTTATTTATTTTAATCTCTTCAAAATCATTGATTGGAAGATCAAATAATAAATCGGGTTGAATTGATGAAGATTCATCTGAAACTTCTTCTTCAACAACTGGTGATATATTGGTAATAATAAAATCATCTTCAGAAATATCTTCAGAAAGAATTTCATCATAAACTACAGCGCTGTTTTTGATAACCTCAGAAGTTGGAATTAAATCCATTTGAAACTCTTCTCTCTCTTCTTGATGCTCTGGTTCATCATCTACTTCAAGAACATGAATTATTTTCTTTTCAGTTGTATCAATTGGATCTTTAACTAATGGAGTTTTAGATAAAATAGTATCTGAAAAATCATACGTAGCTTTTTGTTCGTCTTCTAGAGTATAAACAGTTTTCTTAACTTCTGTATTTGTAATATTACTTTGTTGATCTAAGGCAAAACCAGTAGCCACAACTGTGACAGCTATAGCATCTCCTAAATCTTTATCTTCTCCGATACCCATAATAATATTGGCTTCAAAACCTGCTTCTGTTTGGATGAAATCATTAATTTCTCCAATTTCATCCAATGTTACCTCATTAGTTCCTGAAACAATTAATAACAATACATTTTTTGCACCAGTAATCTTGTTGTCATTTAATAATGGAGAATCTAATGCTTTAACTATAGCATTTTTGGCTCTGGAAGTTCCTTCCTCTTTAGCAGAACCCATAATGGCTGTTCCACTATTAGAAAGAACTGTTTTTGCATCGTGTAAATCTATATTTTGTTTGTAGTGATGTGTTATTACTTCTGCAATTCCTCTCGCTGCTGTAGACAAAACTTCATCAGCTTTTGAAAATCCAGCTTTAAATCCTAAATTT
>Ga0233438_10005846_pt1 | contig 10175 bp, 10 predicted proteins | sample SI_123_September_FD_182720 | JGI IMG/M metagenome (GOLD analysis project Ga0233438, IMG submission 182720) | Seawater microbial communities from Saanich Inlet, British Columbia, Canada - SI_123_September2016_10_MG | ecosystem: Environmental > Aquatic > Marine > Inlet | place: Canada: British... | reverse complement strand
CTGTTATTGGTATGCGACTGACCTCAATAAGCCGCCTTGCGGTGACAATAAAATGCGCTGGCCCGACCGCGATCACTACGAGGGCGCTTTTCACAGCTTGTTCCCAAGCTGGCAAAAATTTTGGAGCCAACCGCCCTCCGACGAACTTCCCTGCGTTGCCCCACCTGCGCCGCTGGATCAGTTTTTAATCACCATGCGCGGTGGATCAACCGATCCCAGTATTCGCACTCGCTAAAGGAGTTATACGCGTGGCCATTGACCGCCTTCTGTCACCCTTGACGATTGGGGATCTGTCGCTTAAAAATCGTGTTGTGATGGCCCCAATGACCCGCAGTCGCGCCTCTCAAGACGACGACTGCGTCTCAGACTTGCATGAGACGTACTACGGCCAGCGCGCTAATGCGGGGCTCATTATTACCGAGGGAGTGCATCCGACATTTGACGGGAAGGGCTATAACCGGACCCCCGGTATCTGTAATGACGCACATGTGGGCGCCTGGTCACGCGTCACGCAAGCGGTGCACGACCGTGGAGGACTGATTGCTTGCCAGCTCATGCACTGCGGTCGTGTCGGACACCCTGACAACAAGTCAGACAAGACCCGTATGCTGGCGCCTTCGGCCATTGCCGCGCAGGCAGAAATTTTCACGGCCGATGGGATGAAGGCGATGCCAACACCCGAGCCTATGTCGCTGGCTGATATTGACGCGGTCGTGGCAGACTACGGGCGGGCTGCGCAGCGCTGCGTCAGCGCAGGGTTTGACGGCGTCGAGCTTCATTGCGCGTCGGGTTACTTGCCCGGACAATTTTTGGCATCGGGGAGTAATCAGCGCGAGGATGAGTACGGCGGCTCGCTTGCTAATCGGCTCCGATTCATAGAACGCGTTATCGACGTTTTAGCGAATGTTATTGGTGTGGCTCGCGTCGGGCTTAGGATTTCTCCCGGCAATCCCTACAACGACCACATTGATGCAACACCTGAGGCGACCTACGCGGGCCTGTTGCAGCTCGCCGAGCGGGTCGGTATTGCCTGGGTACATGCCATACGCATGCCCTCGACGGGCATTGATAGCCTAGCGCTCACCCGCGCCAACTACTCGGGCGCAGTCATTGGGAGTGACAGTTACAACGCGTCCGAAGCGGAGGAGAGTATTGGTGAGGGCCGTGTCGACGCAGTCTCATTTGGCCGGCTTTACATCGCAAATCCTGACCTCGTTGAACGATTTAAGCAGGGCGGTCCCTTTAATAAGATGGACAAACGAACGATCTACGGTGGCGAGGGTTCGGCCGGTTACACCGACTACCCCCCACTTTCGGGTGATGCATAAATGGCGTCTTACGAGTAACGTACCCCCCACTCACTACTGAGCAAGGATAGTTTTATGCCGATGCCGACATACGTGCCGATTATTGATTTGATGTTGGCTGTACCCAACGACGACACGTCTAACTTTTACGACTTTATTCGACCTTTATTGATGGACGAGCAAAGCCGACAAATGTTCAAGATGCCTGCGCAGTACATGTTCAAAGACCTTCCCAAGGTGGGTAAGCGTGATGATTACATTGCCTATACCCTTGAGAAAATGGACGAATTCAACATTGAAAAAGCGATGCTGGGCGTCGACGAAGGGCAGTATGAGACACAGTGTAAGGCGGTTAAAAATCATCCAGATCGCTTCTTTGCCTCCTATGACTGCAACCCCAATAACGGGATGGATGAAGTCAGAAAGATCCGTCGTTTAAAAGAGGAATACGACATCAAGTCGGTGAACGCCTTTCCTTCGGGTTTATGCCCGCAGGTGTCTCTGGCCGACAAGAAGTGGTACCCGATTTTTGTGACGTGCATTGACCTGGATATTCCATTTTGCCCCTGTGTTGGTGTCCCTGGACCTCGTATTCCAATGGAGCCGCAAAAGGTTGAGCACCTCGATGAGATTTGTTGGTTTTTCCCCGAGCTTAAAGTGGTCATGAAGCACGGTGGTGAGCCATGGACTGATCTTGCTTGGAAGCTGATGCTCAAATACGAAAACTTGTATTACATGACCAGTGCCTTCGCACCCAAGCATTACCCGAAGGATATTATTCACTTTGCCAATACGCGGGGTGCCGACAAGATCATGTACGCCGGATACTTCCCAATGGGGCTGTCACTGGAGCGCATTTTCAGTGACATGCCAGACGTGCCATTTAAAGACGAAGTTTGGCCAAAATTCCTTCGCGAGAACGCGAAGCGGGTGTTCAAGGTTTGACACCCGCTTGCCGCGCTAAGGGAAATAAACGCTGATCGAGTCGACAATGCAGGCGGGCTTTTCGGCGCCTTCTGCCTGGATGACAACTTGGAACACCATTTTGATGCCACCTTTCGCTTCTTCCACCGATAACACGGTGCCGGTTGCCGAGAGCTTAGATCCGACGCGAACCGGTGACGGAAAGCGTGTTTTTTCTGTGCCGTAATTGACGCCCATCGAAATGCCTTTGACCTCAATGATTTCAGGCATGAATTTGGCGGCCAAAGACATCGTCAGGTAGCCGTGCGCAATGGTCGCACCGAAGGGTCCTTTTGCGGCCATGTCGGGATCGACGTGAATCCATTGATGATCACCGGTCGCCTCGGCAAACTGGTCGATACGCGCCTGAGTAATTTCCATGCTAGGGCTAGGCCCCAATGTTTTACCCACAAGATCGTAAAGGTCTGCTGGGGATTCAATAATGGTCTTTGACATGCTGGACTCCTGGTTGGGGCGATGGGGTTCAAAAGAGTGTTCGCTAAAGACACATTGTGTGCTGAGGGCGAACAGGTTTAGGCGCATACTGTGCCATATTCTTTCGCAAAGGCATCATCGTTTCAGACGATGACGCCGCAAAGGGCTGGTGCGAGGGTTCAGAGGACGCTACCTTTGACAATGCAGACGTTGTGGAGACAAGAATGTCAGAGCTTGACGGTAAAGTTTGCTTGGTCACCGGTGGGGCCGGCCACATTGGGCGAGCGATCTGCGAAGCCTTGTTGTCTGAGGGCGCCCGGGTGGTTGCGGTAGGACGTCGCGAGCCCTCACGGCCCATCGAGAGTGACGGTAATCGCGCCGCGTTTTACGCCGCTGATCTTCGCGATGCTGTTGCCTCGCAAGGACTGATTGATCACATTAGCCAGCGATTTGGGTGCTTGGATATCCTGGTGAACAATGCCGGGGGTGGCCCACCCGTCGCCGCCGCGAATGCCTCCCCAGAACTCACGCAAAAAATCATATCGCTGAACTTGCTGGCGCCACTCGTTCTGTCGCAACAGGCGCATGCGCTGCTGACAAAGGCCAATGACGTCGCATCCATCGTCAATATTGCGAGCGTCAGTGGTGCGCGTGGGTCACCGGGTACGGCGGCTTACGGCGCGGCGAAAGCGGGTCTACTTAACGTTACGAAGTCGCTCGCTATGGAGTGGGGTCCGCGTATTCGTGTGAATGCGTTGATTGTGGGTCTTGTTCACAACGACGCAGGCATTGAGCATTACGGTGGCGACGAGGGCTTTAGACGCGTCGCAGACATGCTGCCGCTGAAGCGAATGGCGTCGCCTTTGGATGTTGCCAATGCCGTACTGATGATGTGCTCTGATCGAGCGGCCTACATTAGCGGCGCAAACTTAGAAGTCGACGGGGGCGGCGAGGTCCCCGTATTTCTTCATCTGGCTAACGCGTCTTCGACAGCCAAATAGGCGACGTCCAAGCTCGTTCACGAACCGTGGGCGAATAGAACGGGTCGCGCTCAGGATTGGTGCAACAGATGCCATACAGATCACCCGAGTTGCCTTGCGCGTTAGCCTGTTGATTGGCGACGTCGGCCTGAGCGCTGCAGCTCTCCGAAAATGGGTTCACGTTAGCGGCCTGACATTGCAATGTGCTCCAACGGCAACTGGGTGTCTCCAGTATTCGAGCGTAGTAAAAGGCCGATTCGCCCTCGCTGTAGTCGGGGTCCTCCCACACCGTACATAAATTGGCGTGGCCGACCGCCGTCGCGGCGCAGCTGTTCATATCGACCCCAAGTCCCTCGGTCTCACTGCCCAACACGTCGACCACACGCTCACTTGTTGTGCCATCTGCATGGACCCAGCCCTTGATAATTTGAATGCGTTCTAACGGGTTTGCCGGGTGTAATTCAGTGCCGTGATCACGCTGTGCGCTGATAAAAAAACGAGGGGCGCTGTCATCTGGCGTGCGTATTAAAACGCCGCCCATGGGAACACCTGACGCATAGGCTTTTTCAAGTGCCTGCGGGTCATCGCAGAGATCAGTCTCGTAGTCCCCAGCGAAAAATCGGACGATTGGCCGAGTGCCTGACGTGGCGTAGGTTTCACGACCTCGCATGGCATCAAAAATCGCGTCGCGTCGATTTTCTTTTGCCCAAACGACAGCCAAGCCACCGGGATTTGATACGAAGTGATCCTGAAGGTTTCGAAAGGTTGCATCGCGAGAGCCAAGGTGACCGACGTAGTTCTTCTCCATAGCGCCACCAGAGGTCGCCGTGTGGGTATCGGTACTTCCAATGAAGCCTTGCTTGAACGGGTTCACACCGGACGCTTGCTCTAACGCCAAGCCATCTTTAAGGACGTTTCGCATCATGTTGCGACGATGGAACTGAGTGACGTCAACGGGTAAACCTCGGTCAGACCACATCTTCCCATTGACACTGCCCAGCATGGCAAGATTGTCTGAAGGAATCTGTTCGAAGGCGCAAAGCTCGTCTTCGGTATCGATGCCCACGCCTGCGAGCCGATCAAAACGGCACTCGGAAGCGCCTTTGTGTTGCACCAGTTCGACCAGTGGTTCGATCTCTAAGCGGTCAATCGCCTCTTGTTCGCTGGCCGGGTCCGGGAACATTAAACCACCGCCCAAATTAGGGTTGTGCGGTATGGCCATCACGTCGCACTGTCCGTCAGCGTCCAAACACTGGGTGCGTAATTGTCGCCAGAGCTCGGGTACGGAGCTCTCGGTTTCAAAGACTGAAATAGGTCGCGCAGTGACGGCTTTGTTTCGGAAAATGACATTGCGGTGCAAGTTGGCCATCTCTTGCCCCTGAGTGTATTCGTAACCCACAAATGTGGTGAATGAACAGTCCTCAGAGCGATCGTAGTGCCGCTCTGCCGCCGCTTGAATATCCCCCCATACGGACAGAGCTGAAGTCTCACAGTCGCCTAGAGCGCAAACCATGCCACGCTCGGGCGCTTTGCCTTCCATACCGCCTGAAACAGTCCAGAGTGACGCTGCATACAGTTGTATCCACAAGTTCTGCGCCCGGGACATTAGGCAGACGGGAGCCCACCACGCGGCCTGGCTCCAGTCACTATCACACAGAGCCACTTCCCCTAAAAACTGTCCATGGTCGGTCACCGCTGCAAAATCTATGGGGCGGTCAATCTGCGCTGAGACGGTCTGCTCACCGTAGGCGTTGGGAAGGGTGATGACTCGTCCTTTCGCATACTCGTAGGCGCCATCAGGGTCATTTTTTTGGTTTGAAAGATAGGAGTCGAACGAGTATCGCGTGTGAATATGGAGATCACCGAAAAACGGGAGCTTTGTGTCGGATGAGACGGCACAGGGCGCTTCGCTTGACTGAGCAGAAAGACTTCCCAGCATACACAGTACGATAACCCACGCTGACATCGTGCGCTCAATACATGTTTTTACTGAACAGTGAGTTCTCATGTGGGGATCTCTCCATCGCCGGCACAACGGCGAGTATACAGTGCGCAATTGGTGTATCGACGGCGCGATTAGTTTTTATAAGTTGGCATCTGGACGCATCATGGCGTCGTGCGCGCCGTCGATAACGAGGGTTGACCCAGCCACATAGGCGCCTTCGGGCGATAGAAGAAACATGGCGAGATTGGCGACGTCTTCCGCCTGCCCTGGCCGCCCGATGGGTATAGAGTCCACGAAGGCCTTGATCAGCGGGCCATATTCCGGGTCACGTTCTACACTCTGCGTCATCGGTGTGGAAATATACCCCGGTGCTAGCGCGTTGAACGATATGCCTCGTTGCGCGAGATCCGGCGCTTTTCTTCTCATGTAGCGCGCAATAGCGCTTTTACTGCTGGCATAGCATTCGTGACCGTGCAGGCTGCTGCCTAAATTCACTGCCTTCTCTTCTGAATGCTCCAGCATCATCTCAATAAGGTCTGGGCGAGTGCTCATAGGGGCAGAATTCGAGCTAATGGCGATAACGCGACCGCCCGAAATGATATTACTCGACAGTCCTTCGATGACCTCGGTCGTACCGAAATAGTTAATCTGCAAAATTTTTCCTGCATCCGGGAACTGAGAGGCCACACCGGCGCAGGTAATAAGCCCATCAATAACGGGGACTTCAGTGGCAACTTTTGCAATGACGGCCTGGCGCGCTTTGGGATCTCCCAGATCTGCGAGGTAGTCACCTTCCTTTAAATCAATGACGACAACACGGTGTCCTTGAGCGCGAAGTTTCTCCTTGATGGCTGCGCCGATACCGGTAGCGCCACCTGTTAAAACGTAAGTTCCCACTGTTATCTCCTATTCTCGTCAGTGCCGGCTCAATCCGTCATGGTCCGCGCGATGTTTGCTTCGATTGCCGTTCCGGGTAATGCCGCCATGCCACCATCGACTTCGAGTATCTTTCCACTGACAAAGCCTGATGCAGCAGACGCGAGGTAAAGCGCCGCCAGTGCGATGTCGTCAGGCTTCCCCAAACGTGCTTGCGGTATCCACCTGACGGTCGCGTTATACATGTCTTCATTTTGTGTAATGAACGCCGTGCTTGGCGTTTCTATGGCGCCGGGAGCGATGCCGTTGACACGAATACTGGGCGCCAATTCATAAGCGAGAATCCGTGTCATTTGATCCATGCCGGCTTTCGCTGCGCCGTAGGCCGCGAAATTCCGATCGACCATCCAGCCTAATGCAGAGGACACGTTAACGATGCTTCCCTGTGGGGCTGCTTTGAGGAGCGGTAATGCAAGATGAGTAAGGGTATAGGCCGAGGTAAGGTTGATGTCGATAGTGTTTTCAAAGCGAGCCTTAGTGACTTTTTTCAGCGAACCATAGCCCTTTCCGGGTGCGCCAGCGTTGTTAATGAGAATGTCGAGCGATCCCCACGCGTGTGTCAGCTCCTTGACGACGCCTTCGAGCGCAGTTTCGTCAGTGACATCGCAAGCAAATGTCAGGACCTGCTTGCCCAGAGTGCGGACCTCACTGGCTACGACATCCAAGTCGCTTTGTGTCCGGGCAACAAGTGCAACATCGGCACCCATTTCGGCAAAGGCGGTTGCGATACGAGCACCTATGCCTTTACCTGCACCGGTAACAAGCGCTCTTTTTCCTTCGAGGCTGAAATAGTCTGTAATCAAAATGGGTTCCTTGATGCCCAGGGTTCATCAATCCGACGGCTCTAGTCCATTTGGGCTTGTGGACCGGGCTATGCACAAGATAGAACGAAGCGCGCGAGCAAGGAATAAGCGCGCGCGTAGATACTTAGTCTAAACTGACCATTACAAAAAGCAGGTGGTAAGCAGGGTGGCAGAGCTAGCAGGAAAAACAGCATTAGTAACGGGTGCGGGCGTGGGCATCGGTCGTGCGATTGCGATGAAACTCGCAAGCGAGGGTGCGCGCGTGCTTGTCGTTGACTTTAATGAAGAGACAGCAGAACAGGCGGTAAACGATATTGTAAACGCGGGAGGCGAGGCCAAGACGTTTGTGGCCGATGTCAGCGACGAGCAACGTGTTTCAGCCATGGTTAAATTTGCAGTCGATACTTTTGGTTCGTTGGATGTGGCATGCAATAGCGCAGCGGTAAGTCGTGGCTCAGGCCCTATTCACACCTTTGACAAAGCCGTATTTGATCAGACGCTTGATCTCTGTTTGACCAACACCTTTCTCTGTATGAAATATGAGATCGAGGCGATGCTGGAGCAGACCTCGGGCGGCAGTATTGTAAATATTTCATCCAACGCTTCATTACGAGGTCAGCCTTATAACACCGCTTATGCGGCCGCTAAGAGCGGCGTGAATCTACTCACCAAAAGTGCTGCAGCAGAGTATGGACACAAAGGAATTCGGATTAATGCGGTCTCGCCGGGCGTCGTTCGAACACCAGGCGTTGAAAAATATTTTGAGGAGCAGCCCAAAATTGCAGAGGGACTCAAGCAGGCGGCTGTGATGCGTCGCTTGGGCGAGCCCTCAGAAATTGCAGAGGCGGTGTGTTTCCTCGCCTCAGACCGCGCGTCCTTCATTACGGGTCAGTTGCTCAGTGTCGACGGTGGCGCGGCCGTAAAGTAGGGGTCGATAAAAAGTAAGGGTCGATACAAGGTCGCGAGCCGTCACAGACTCGCCAGTCCTCAGCCCATATTGACCTGACCACCATCGATGGCAATGGACTGTCCGTTGACATAGCGTGATTCGGGCGCGCACAGCATCGCGACGAATTCGCCAATATCATTTTCACAGTGGCCCAAGCGTTTCATCGGCACCGTTTGCTCAAAAGCTGCGGCCTCTTCTGGGCGCCATTGTGCCCACATTTCCAGGGCAGGGGACTTCGCCAATGGTAGAATACAGTTGGTGCGAATACCCATCGATCCCCATTCACAGGCGGCGCCGCGCGACAATGCACGGATGGCCTCTTTCTGCGCTGCGTAAACGCCATAAGTGGAGGTGTCCCAGCGCTTCGCCGCTGCAGTGGCAAGATTAATAATATTGCCATCTCCCGACTTTATGAGGTGCGGTTGAGCCAGCTGCATCAGTCGCAAGGTGGCCATTGGACCGACACGAAGTCCCGCTTCAAAGTCCTCCAGCGTGGTCTCCATTAGCGTATTGATGCTCGTAGTGACGGCGTTATTGACCAAAATATCGAGGCGCCCAAAGGCAGCGACTGCGTTCGACACCAGCGCGTCAAGTGCATCGAGGTTCGAGATATCACATTCGATTGCCACGGCCTTGCCGTTGAAGCGAGCTTCAATATCAGCGACCGTCTTTTCACATTTACTCAATGTTCGCCCGACGGCAACAATGGACACCCCGCGCTTCGCCAATGAGAACGCAATGCCCTGACCAATGCCCTGGCCCGCGCCGGTGATTAAGGCGACTTTGCCCTGAAGCGGGGGGAGGGATCCAGAGTGAGTCGTATCAGCGTCGGTCATAAAGAACCTCGTAAGTGATCAATCATTCGTTGTTAGGTTGGTTTTAGGGCAATCAGTGATTCACCGCAGGCGATGCTCGGTCATATGAATAACCGACGATCGCTCGAGATCGAGTAATCGCTCGCTGCTCTCGGTCAGCACATGGATATTCGACATCATTTTTACTTCGTCGTCTCCGTCGGCAAAAAACGCGGTCAGTGAATTTGCGGCCTCAATCGAGAAATGTTCTTCGACAATCCCATCGAGCTGATCGTGGGACGAGCGAAGTACCAGATTCTGGCGGTAGCCAAGGGTGTTTTGGGTATCAAGGGCGACCTGCACATGTTCTTGAAACCAGATTTGCTCTAACGCCGCGTCGGGCAGGCCCTCGCGCCGTTCGAAGCAGCAGAGTTGCATCGTTCCGCTGAATGTCTCTTCAGTGAGGAGTGGTGGTGTCAGTGGCGTGGCTCCCTTGCACCAGTGGACTTCCGCTCCGAGTTGCGCAGCAACATCGACTGCGCGTTGCCAGTCGATGGCTGCATCTGAGAACTCGAGCGCCAGACGCCCGCTGGTGAGCTTCCCGGTGGGGTTTCGTGTCCACATAGCCGCTTGGTCGCTGTGTGCATCGCTCGTCCCTAGATACGCGTTCTGTACCCCTGAAAAGGCGTCTAGCGCGCGCATTGCGGACTCCCGCGTCGGACGTTCTGCAAAAAACAGAAAAATCAGACGGTGGGTGTCTGGCTCAGTCAAAATAGCGCTCCTTGATGGCTGTTTTTAGCAGTTTTCGCAGGGTATTTCTGGCCAGTGGTTCGTCGGTGAATACAACGTGCTCGGGGACTTTGTAGCCGGCGAGTACGGCTTTACAGAATGATTTGATGCCATCGGCGTCAGCGACGACTGACTCCTGCAATTTGATCACAGCACCCACTTCCTCACCCCAGGTGTCATGCTCTATGCCGACAACCGCAACTTCCTCGCATCCTGGATATTCGAGCAGACAGGCTTCAATTTCTGAAGGGTAGATATTCTCTCCCCCGCGGAT
>Ga0233438_10005845_pt1 | contig 10176 bp, 6 predicted proteins | sample SI_123_September_FD_182720 | JGI IMG/M metagenome (GOLD analysis project Ga0233438, IMG submission 182720) | Seawater microbial communities from Saanich Inlet, British Columbia, Canada - SI_123_September2016_10_MG | ecosystem: Environmental > Aquatic > Marine > Inlet | place: Canada: British... | reverse complement strand
AGGCTTCTTGTAGTTGTGGATGCCATACATACAAAACAATTCCGCTCCCTTGAGTGATTGAACCAAATCCACCAATATGAGGATTGTTGTTATCGCCCGATTGGGTGACTTCAAACGCTTGCCATTCCGTTGTAACATTAATGTTTCCGGGATTCGTTGAGCCGTTTGTTGCAAATGCAATTGATGTTGCCGCATCCGATTTTATATAAACCTTAATTGTGTGCGGGCTTGAATTACTCCCAGCAGTTTCAAGCACTAAAGCGGGGTTCAAGTTTGTGTTATTTTCGGTTATTTTAACCGCGTCAAATGTACCAAATGGACTTTCTTCGGTTGTTGAATTTTTTGTAAAACCCCTAAATAAATTTGGTGTCACTATACTTGATGTAGTAAATTCCGAATCGTTTATTTTATTCGTCCCCTTATTCCAATCCATCACCGCCGACTGCGGACTTGGCGCGCCGATTCCGTTGACGTATGTGGCCCCCGCGATAGTCCCGTGGTTGCCGTTGCCGCTACCATCGTACGCCGTCGTTCCCGCGCCTTCCATCATTGGTAGCCATAACTTTAAAGCGGTGTTATCTACTCCAGTAGGTACAATCTTTTCCGGGTTGTTGTATAGGTCGGCCACTTGTGCGGCGGTGAGGGCGGTGTTGAAGATTTTAAAGCCAGCGATTTGGCCGTTTAAAAATTCGTTTTCTGCATTATTTGAACCTAACAAAACTTTTGACGGACTGCTCCAATCAATAGCCGTGGCGGTTGCATCGCTTCCAATTTGAACTCCGTTGCAATAAACGCGTTGTGTTGTTCCTTCATTGACAACACAATAAGAATTCATTTCCGAGCGTTGTGTTGTTCCAAAATAATTCCAAGTTGCAGAATCAAAGATTCCAAACCCTAAAGTGTCGTGGTTTATGATTCCGTAATTTTTACCACCTACCCAAAAGAAATAGCGATTTGAACCAGTCACTAAACCATTGAAACAAATAGTTGCAGTCGTACCCGATAGGGTAAACCCGTCAAGGTCTACATTATCATTAACCCCGTCAAAATCCAAGGCCTTACCGGAAAAAAGGGAAGCCCTATTGTACCCCTTCGGGCTTTGGTCTTGCGCTCTCGGATTGAACGGCTTATTTATTAAATTCGTAGTTACGCCCATTTTTTTAGTCGTTTAAATCGTTATCAATAACCGGGATGCGGTCGGGAAATAGTGCGTAAAGCGTCGCGGTGTATTCCGCGTTAGCCTCGCTATTGCCAAAGCTATGAACGCCAACGGGGTCGGGCCAAACGATATTAGCCTCCCAATCTTCTGCGATCTCATCACGCCAAAGCACGTCGACGGAATAATTGTCCGCCAGTACCGCAGGTGTCAATTCGTTGCCGTCGTCGTCGTATATTGCCGCCGTGGTTACGATATGCCCCAGCGTTGCGATTGTATGGCGGTGGGTTGCGTTGCCGTCGTCATCAATACCGAGCGCGTCGATTGCGCTTTGTGCGCTCGCCGCGTCGGTAAACTCATATTTTCTAAATGTGTACTTCATAGCTTTATAAAGTTGTTAGGGTTATGGCTTCCGCGTCGGTTAGGGCTTGGTTAGAAAAATATATTTGCTTCACCTTATACGCCTTTTGAGGTAACGATAATTTATCAAAATCAAACGCCGTTACAATAGAATAATCGCCTCCTAATTGCGCGCCATTGCCAAACGCTTTAGCGGTTGTTCCGTCGGATACTAAACACATTTTAAAAAATTCTCCAGCGGTAACACTTAAAACCGCACCGATTTGAGCATAACTATTGTTTGCATCCCTCCATCTTACTTGTGATAAGGGAGCGTCAAAATGCAGTCTTATTTCTTCATTGTCCGAACTTGTCAATAATTGAACGCCCGCACCCGTGTTTGCGGTATCAATTGCAATTCTTTCAATTTCTACCATCAACGTACCTACTGAACCACCACCTAAATCGGTTGGCCCCGTGTACATCAAATCCGCCGCGCGGGTTACTCCGCCCGATTCCCCGTGGTTCGGTATGTACGAACTCGGATAGGTTGCGTTAGGTTCTACTTGGAAACCATAAACAAAAAAAGACACTTCATTGTCTGCGCTTGAGCCGCCTCTTGTGTACAAACCAGCGTCGGAGGTTAAACCGCTTGTTGGTCTATTAAAATCGTGTCGTTTCCAATCTTCGGTCAATGTAACTGCTTGCCCATCACTTGCAACACGAACAAAAACCTCTTTACCTATATCGCTACTTGTTGCCGCTTTAAGATACACGCTAACGCGGTTATCTCCATTGTAGTATGTTACATTGTTTTGGTATATCCAACTCCAATCGCCGCTGGTGTTCCCAGCACCGCGATTCAAAACAACTTTAAAAGCGTTTTGTACCCCCTCCGGTGATATAGCCGCGTTTTCAGTAATTACTGGCGTAATTCCCGTTCCGCTCGTTGATGTTTGATAAGCAAAACCTCCCTCGCTATATGGGACGGAATTAGAACGCGATGGCTCCAAAAGCAACGCCCCGTTTTCCCCATTAGCGTCGTAATTTATCCGCGGCAAATCGACGAGAACGCCCGCCTTGCCGGTTACGCTTGTGGAGTCGAGGTAGTCCGTACTGACCAAACCGCTTTCCAGTTGGGCGTTTTGGATTAGGATGTTTGAGCCAGTAGCGGCCGTGGTAGAATTGTCTACATCACAAACAAAAAATTGAGGTGAGGTTATTGTTGTTGGGTTTCCAGTAATGGACAAACGATACCATCCGCTTCCTACATCAACAATACTTGAATCAACAATACTTCCCCCTTGGCTTCCGCCCGTTCCCGTTGAAAGATTAAAGTATTTGTAAAAACCATTTGAACCAGCCGCTTCAACCGCTATAATTGGAGCGGTCCCCGCTTTAGCATAAACAGATAATGTGAGAACCCCATTAAAACTTCCCGCCGTTTGAGCTACTTTTCTTGGCGCTCCGCTTGTTAACACTTGTATTTTATAAGCGTTTGTTGTTTCATCGTAGCCACTTTGGCCACTCGTTACACTTACGCCCGATTTCGTCCAATCCGAATCGCTGAAGTTGTTTGATTCGGTGAACAAATTTTCCCGATACTTTTGTAGTACCCCGTTAGAATCTATTCTCGTTGCTCCGTGGTCAGTCCCGCGGTCAAAATCAAAATCGGCCCGCGTTTGGTCATAACCACTATTTTGGTCGGTGCTATCCGGTGCGCGGTTTCCGCTTGGTAGTACGTTGTATAATTTTCCCGCCTCGTAGGTGCTCGGCACCATTAAAAGGCTTGCTTTGTCAATTAGTGCCATTAGCTTAGTGCATTTATGGCCGCCGTAATGGCCGCCTTGTTTTCGATTGTTGCGTCTTTATCCGTTGCAAGTTGCTCCATATTGGCGAGCGATGCCGCCGGGCTTGTGATGTCATCTAAACTATACCACGCCTTTAGCCCGTTTGATTCCGCACCGGTTAAACCTTCGTAGCTTTTCCACATCACGGAATTTATCTCATCGCTTGAAAGTGCGCGGTTCCATATCGCGACGTTAGCGAGGTTGCCGTCCATATAGAAATTCTCAAAAGTAGATTTTCCAATAGTAGCGTCTGCACTAACGGAAATAGTATTGTTTGTGGAATTTGTCGCTACTTGCGAGCCATCGATAAACAAATACGAATCGTTTCCATCATTCGTGCCAACAACAAAAATCCATTCGCCAGTTGTAGAATACGAACTTGTCAAGTTGGTTGAATTTACTTGATAGTAGATATTCGAAGATGAATATAATAAACGGACGCCATCATTTGCCGCATCGCGATTGTCGAAAAACGTAAATGCGCTTGCCGCCGAATCTAAATAAACCCACGCCGCGATGGTGTGGTTGGTATGGCTGAACGGCTCGTTCGTTTGTATAAAATCACTCGTGCCGTTGAATAGGGCCGAGCCTTGTACGGGGTGTGAAATGCCAGCGGTCGTGAACTTGTTAAACATAACGAGTCCGTTTTTTATGATTGCCGACCCAGCGTTGAACAACCCTCTCCGTAGGAGGTAGTAGAATTGAGATTGTTTCATTCATCTTTGTCTTTATGTATGTTATACAAATATAAGTATCGCCTTACGGCTTTTTATTTCTCTTTTTTCTGAATCACGAACCAATCGCCACTCGGCCCGCCCATTAACGTCACACCATCGTAAGGCCTTTGCATTGAATACGAATCTTCACCATCAATGCGTTCACCCGATTGCGGTGTCAATGAAATGTTTTTGTTTGCGGCAATCGTGTCATCCGTTTTGAATCGCATAATCAAACCCGGTTCGGATGATGGTAAATTCAATGTATACGTTCCGTTTTCACCACTTGCGAAATCAATGAAGTTGAAATTGTTGGACGCTAATAATGTTTCCGAACCGCCGGGGGCACCCGTCACTTCATTCAATGTGACATTCACGCGCCCCGTTGTTGTGAACTCACCAACTGATGTGGCCGATAGTGTTGAATTGCCAGTGACGCCAAGCGTTCCGCCAAGTGTTGTGTTGCCACCAACGTTTGCGTTCGTCGTTACATCCACGGCATTCAAATCGGCATTAACGGCATCAATCCCTTCGAATGATGAATTGCCAGTCAGTCCGTTGACATTACCGACTGCAATCACGTCCGTGATTGTGGTCACATCATCAAACGTTGGCGTGATTGCCGCGCGACTGATGGCGAACCATTCGCCATCCCATTCATCCGTATTGGCCGAATAAGTTCCGCCCAACTGAATCCAATTTTTTGAATCAAAAACCAATCGTTGACGGAAATCATGCGAACTATAAAAACGCCCCATATATTTTTGAATCGGCGCGTCCATCAATTTCAAAAATTCTTGACAAATCAATTTTTGGATTTCAACGTATGAACCGGAATTCCCTTCACGCCAATTGGTGTAAGGAATGCGAATGTTGATTCCCGCAATCGTCACTTGCTTAACCAATGAACCTTGTTCGCCACTGCCCGTGAACAAATTCATTTCCGGCAGTTCGTACGATAAATTCGATTTGATGTTTGTGTTCGGTGATATGGCTCGCGTGCGTGTTGTTTCGTTTGTAATCCCTTCGCCGTTTGTTGTTGTAAGGTTGCGCGTTTCCATTTGCCACCCGTACTGATTCAACGAATTCAATGTGTGCGTTGTTCCGTTTGTTTTAACAAACCCCACGAATTCCCAATCAAAAGAAACGTCACCATCTTCGGGAACGTTTGGCGTCACGACCGACGTGTTTCCAGTGACCAACAATTCATCGCGGTCGTATTCTTGCAACGGGCCAATGATGACTTCATAACCCGAACCCGCTTGTGTGGTTGTCCAACTGATTGCGCCCGGTGTCATTCCCGTGTATGTGCGCTTCAAATAGTAGGTGACGTTGTTGTTGAAATCGTACAATTCGACGTTCAATCGCAACTTCATAAAAATGTTAGCTGGGCCGACCGGTTGGTTTATGGTAACGTTTCCAACGTGACGGAATACAAAGAAGATTTGATTCGCTGGCGTTGACGCTATGAATCCAACGTTTGTCGTTGGTTGTGCTACATCATCAGAAATGACGCCTTTGATTGCCTTGGGTTCCTTATTTACCACAACGGAAACGTTGTTCACCGCGGGTAGAAAGTTGAAAAGATTGCCAGCCAAACGCGCCTTGTTTGACGTTTGGTCGATGGTCTTGTTGTAGCTAACCGATGCAGAATCAATTTTTGTTTTGTCCTTTTTATATCGGTGTTCAATAATTGATGACGCTTCACGCGTGAACAATTGCTCCAATCGGTATTGGCCGTTTGAATAGTAGAAACGTAAGCCGAACAAATAACACATTTGTTCCAACACTTCCATCCAGTTCTTTCCAGTGACAACGCCATCTTCGTCAATGGTATCAAACGCACGGAAATCCGCCCACGTTTCATCCAATGGATTGTTGTTCGCGTTGTAGGTCATTTCCGATGCCCACCAATCGCACACAACCGCCAACACGGGGTGTTCGCTTCCGTATATACCCAACACCCCCGCGCCATCAAGCGCGTTGATGAACTGGTTGGTGAATTGTCTGAATGAAGATGTTGTGACCAATGAATCATTCAACTTTGAAATCCCGTCGGTCGCTTGAATGTTTAGAACGTAAGGTTGCGAAATATCTTCAACCTCAATGATGTCTTGCACGATGTAGCCACCCCAATGAAAGTCGAGGTAAACAACTTGTTCTTCATCGGGTGAAAATGACATCACCAATCCATTGTCGGAAACCTTGGTTGTATTGTACCAAGTATTGGCGTCTTCACCGCTAAATTCACCTTTCCAAATCTTGACGAAATAGCGGTCTTGTTGGTATTGTTTAAGCGTGTTGAAAAACGCGGTTGTCGCTAAATCTTGAACGTACATTCCAAACGATACCGACGACCCAATGATTGGGGAATATACGTTGTCCGTTTGTCCCGAATAGTTCAATTGAAACCCTTCGCCCGTGACGTTGAATTGGTCCGGGCTTGTTCCCGTATATTCGTCGTCCCAAATTTCAATCAAGTAAAAATGTCCGTAGCTACTGCGGAACTCGGAAAATAGTTTTGGATTCGCCATATATTAAAAACCTCTTTGTCTTGTTCGGTTGCGTGATGCGCGTTCGTTGGACAACAAAATGTCCGCCCCGCTGATTCGGCCAGTGACAACAACGTTTTGTCCGCCGCCGCCTTCCATCATTGTGTTTAATTTTGACAACGGAATCACCGCTTCGGATTCTCGACCCTCGCCAATCAATGCAAGTGTTGGACCCGTTACAACACCACCTTCGGCCAGTGCTGGGATATCACCGCCCGCCGCTTTTGATATCGATGCGCGAATGGCACCCGCCGCCGCAATCATTGCAATACCAGCACCAACGGCCAACGCCGCACCCATTGGTGTGGGACCTAACGCTAACGCCTTGACAAAAGCCTCAACACTGATTCCGTATTGAATAAACAATTTACCAAGTTGGTCTAACAACCCAGCAAATTGACCAAGTAAGAATGAACCCAAATCTTTGAACGACGCTTCACCCATTACCATCGCACCCGCGATTTCTGCCATTCCCGCAATCGTGTCGATTGATGTGCGGTGCATCACATTGGCGATTTCGTTTCCGAGTTCCTTGTATTTCGCGGCAAACATTTTCGCCGTTTCATAAGCCTTGCGGAATGAATGGTCAAATTCGTCGGCGGCATCGGCCGTGTCTTCAAAATTATCATTGAACATGACGAATTCATCGTTCAGTTTTTCAAATTCGTTTTTTGCCTCACCCGCTGAACCGCCAAGACCATCGATATTTTCTTTTCCCTTTTTAAGTTTTTTGCCACTTGTGCCTAATGCTTCACCAAGTTCGTCAACTTGTGTGCTTAATTGCTCAACCTCATCAACGGCTAATTTTGTTTCGTGAGTATAATCTCGGATATTACTTTTTGCTTCTACCAATTCTCTGGCCAACATGAGTTGGTCGCCGCTCATGCTTAAAATGCGACCATGCGCCAACAATCTATCTGTTAAGGCAACCCTCATATCACCTAACACATCATCTGTGATTGCCATTCCAAACGCTTTTCTCGCTTTTACTGAAACTTCATCAAATCTATCGATTTCGTCATTCAGTTTCTTTTGAGCGTCAACGGCGTCGCTGGTTGCTGAAGTGAGTTTATCTTGCATCGCCATCAATGCAATCTTCTTGCCGATGCTGTTGTTCATTTCATTCTGAAGATTGACTAAATCTGTAAGATTGTCTTTCTCATCAACTTGATTTGGTAATAAATCTTTGTATTCCGTGTTCAACTTACCAATCAAACGACGACGTTGTTCATTGGATATGTTTTGGTCTTTTATTGTTTCAATTAAGTTGTTGGCTTGAGTTTGACGAACTTTTGTTTGTGCGATATCCTTTTTCGCTTCTTCGGTCAATGCTCTTTGTTCGTCAACCGCTTCTTTTTTCTTTCTATTCAATAGCGCAAATGCAGTCACTAAACCCATAACCGCCGTGATGACCAAACCAATTGGGTTGGCTCTCAAAACCATATTATAAACGCGTTGCAACGCCGTGGCTACTTTTGTCGTGATGTTTGATTTTATCATCACCGCACGCAATAAAACAAAATTTCGAATCAATCCACCAATTAAGAACATCAACGGGCCGATTGCCGCAAGTATTAAACCAAAAACAACGGCGGTTCTTTTTGCCGATGGCGACATCTTATTCAACTTGCCAGCAAGTTTTGCCAACTTCTCAATCATTGGAACAATCCCTTCGGCTAAAATTTCACCGATTGAAATTCCCAATCCTTCCATTGCGGATTCCAAACGCTTACCAGCACCAAAAGCATTGTCGCCCATAATGTCGGCCATTTCTTTTGCCGCACCCGCTGAATTTTCAAATTCTTTGGTCAATGGTTTGATTTGGTCAACGCCTTCCGATAAAATCAAAAGGGCCGATTGTGCCGAACGTCCAACTTCATCTTTCGCATCGGCAAGGCCAAGGCCTTTGGCGGCCAAATCTTTCAATGCTTCGGACACTGGTTTTCCAGTTGCACCGATTTCCGAAATGATACGGCGCAATGCGGTCCCCGCTTTTGAACCTTTAATACCAGCGTTAGCCAACACCGCCAACATTGCGGATGTTTCTTCAATGGACATTCCCGCGCTTTTCGCAACGGGTGCAACGAACGACATTGAGTTCGCAAAATGTTCCATATCCAATGCCGATGTGCTGAACGATTTCGCCATCACATCAGTGACACGACCCGTTTCGCTTGCATCTAATCCAAAGGCGCGCAATGTTGAACCGGCGACCTCAGCGGCACGCGCCAAATCGCTTCCCGACGCTTGCGCCAATGCTAATGTTGATTCGGTGACCTTTGTGATTTCCGTGGCCGTGAAACCAAGTTTTGCGAACTCCGTTTGTAGGCTTGCAACCTCACGCGCCGTGAACATCGTTGATGCTCCCAAATCTTTGGCGTTATCCGATAAGGCTTTAAATTCTTCGGCGGTCGCACCGGACACCGCTTTGACCTTGGACATTTCCGCCTCAAAGCCCTTGAACACATTAAACGATACCGCACCCAACGCCGCTAATGGCGCGGTCAACTTCATGGACAAATTTTTGCCCGTTTGTTGCATCTTACGACCGAACTTGTCCATTGCCCGTTCGGCCTTGTTTAAACCCTTACGGAATGGCGCGATGTTCGCGGTTAGTCGGAAATTTAATGAACTAAGACTTGCCATTGGCTTTTGCGCGTTGTTTGCGTTCGTTTATTACTTCTAAAATCTCGCCCCGTGTCCAAACCTTTCGGTCCTTTTTCGGTTGGCTTTCCCAAGGAAACACAATCAAATCTTTTGGCTTGATGCGCTTCTTTGTGTGTGGATTCAAAAGGATTGTTGTCATCCAACGCGTCCTTTCCCAATCCGTTTGTTCTCTTCGGTTTTGACGTTCGTTCCAACCCTCAACCAAGTTCCCCCACTCGCGTGGCAATAGGTCATAAAATTGGGACGGCATCAATCCAATTTGACCGAACGCGAACGCTTCCAACGTGTCCCATGTTGCAACGTCACCTTGTTGCGACGTTCGGTCATTTACTTTTTTTCACTACCCGATGAAAATTGTTCTTCAAAGACGGCGAACGCCTTTTCAATCAATGTTTCATCTTCGTCAATCCAGTCGGCAACATCTGCCACATCATAGCGGAATGGTGCCTTTTCTTTTCTTGCGCCGTCTTTGAATCCGCAATACATCAATGTGATTGCTTGGTCCAAAGTCATATCGTCGCCAAGGTTTTCCAATTGCGCCAATGTTGTTCCCGTCATTCTTGAGAATTCACGCAAGGCGTTGAATCCAAATCGAATAGGGTGTTTACGTTCCCCGATTTCAATAATTGTTGTCATGTTGTTGTTTTTTGTTGTTGTTGTAATAAAGGGACCGCCCAACGGACGGCCCCGAATCATTTTTGATTATGCAACGGATGCTTGCGTCAATACGCCAGTTCCGGTGAATCCGAACGAGAAAGAAACGTTTTCTTCAACGCCCGCTTCTTGTTCGTAGCTTGTCAAGTATGCGTCGCCAGTGTAGTCGATTTCACCAGTTGTTGCAGAACCGAATTTCACTTTCACAAGTGTGCGGTTTGATAGCAATGTGAAAAGGTCGT
>Ga0233438_10005842_pt1 | contig 10180 bp, 16 predicted proteins | sample SI_123_September_FD_182720 | JGI IMG/M metagenome (GOLD analysis project Ga0233438, IMG submission 182720) | Seawater microbial communities from Saanich Inlet, British Columbia, Canada - SI_123_September2016_10_MG | ecosystem: Environmental > Aquatic > Marine > Inlet | place: Canada: British... | reverse complement strand
TGACGCGGAGGATGAATAGATCACGCACGTTGGGGGAGACCTTGAGGTAGTCGGAGATAAGCCCCATGAAGGTCTTGAACGAGGCCTCGGTGATGCGCCACGTAGTCTGCAAGGGGGGAAGGGCGGCGTCACACAAACTGCACCAAAGATAAGGTGAAGGGGGGGAGGAACTCACGAGGTGGTACACGTTGTGGAAAGAGCCAAAGGGGCTGGTCTCATGCTGGGGGAACAGGTGCAGCTCCCTGTTCTTGTTCCAGACCGCATGCATGTCGGCAGCGTCCGAGATGGTAGCCAGGGTGACATATGACATCACTTGAAGGATGTCCGTCCAGAATTGAGCAGCCGACGACTTGGGCAGCTCGTGGCCCTCCAGTTTGAGAAACAAGACGTACAGCTCACTCACATCCCGGTGCCAACCCACGGGGTCATCCTGGGTCAAGACGTGCTGGCGGCGGATGGTGGAGGAGGCAAAGCAGGCCATTGGTGGGTGTGGAACGACTCGAGAAGCCAACGGGAATTTTGAAGAATTGAATTGGAGATTATATAATCAGTATCATTCCTAATCAATTCAATGGAGGTCAATTTTATTGGACGTCAATTCAATGCACGGGATCTTCGGGGGCCATGGAGTGGATGGCCAAATGGCGGGTGGTGTGGCCGAGCCAGCGAACGAACGTCGTTGGGATGAGGGGGGGAAAATTTCTCGTGCCCGACGAGGACTATGACGAGTTCCTCGAGCTCGTGATGTGCAAGAGCGAAAGCGAGGAGCTGTTCCTCGTGGAGCAAGGGGGCGCCGCTTCACGTATGTTTGTGGACTACGATGCTCCTCTGCTGCCGACCCGTGTGAACTTTGCAATGGAGAGGAGCGAGGCGCTGGTGGAGCGCCTGACCAACGAGGTGTGTGCGCGGATGGGTGAGGTGCACGCCCCCCTTGTCAAGTGGCGTGAGGGCTCTGCGTCATTCCACCTGGTCTTTCCGACCCTGACGCTCACGCGGCAAGGGCGCAGAGCCCTGACGGTCCACCTGCACGGGGTTGATGCGGGAGTGGACCTCAAGGCGAGCGGCCTGCGGTTGCCGGGGTCGTGGGGGGCGAAGGGTCAACCGCCTTACGGCCCCCTCCATGCTGATTTCTCAATCCACACGCTCGGAGATGCTGCTGTGACAAAGGTGCCATTGCAGCGGCAGGTGCAGCTGAAGAACAAGGCCTTCCGGCCGGAGGTTGTGTCGGATGCCTTGCTGGACCCTGTGCGCAAGTTCCGCGCGGAGTGGGCTGGGCTGAAGGTGGATCAGCAGAGGGAGGACTTCAAAAGGGGCATCGCGGATGTCACAGTGAAGGGCTCAGGCCGAACGTTCTGCCTGATGCATGGGGGGGCGCACGCAAGCAACCGGGTGCGCTTCCGCTTCTACGACAACGGGGCAATCGAACAGCTGTGCTTCAAGTGCAAGGGGAGTCAATTTATTAGAGTGTAGGGTGGTGGAAGGAGGGCACCGGTGGGGGCCGTGCGGGTGGTGCCTCGTGAATAAAGTTCATGCCCAACCCGCGTGCGGCCTTGATTTCGTCGGCGTAGCACGCTGTCGCCCAGTCTGTGCGCACTTGTGTCTTGGCGAGGGCGCTCAGGTAGAACTGCTCCTGCTCCGCGCGGCATCGTCTCCACTGAGCGTCGGTGATGGCGATGGGCAGGCGCACGAGGCTGAGAACCCCCTGCGGCCAGGCCACCCAGTCCACGTCGTCCACGTCCAGGAGGTAGACCTTCTCGGCGGCAAGGCCCACGCGGTAGTAGTACATCACGCCGTCCAGCCCCATCGTGCGGTCCACGCGGAGGATAAAGGTCTCCCCCCCATCCGAGTGCCATGTCGCGACGTCCATTTTTGAGCCGAAGAGTCGAAGGATCTGAGATTTTTTGATCATTCAATCAGAATCAGATTCCGTCGAGACTCTTACTTCAATGAGACTCACTCTTCTTTTGGCGCGAGATGGAGAGGGTGGACGAGTTGCTGGACGGGTGGGACGAGAACGAAGGGGGGTGGGCCGAATTGATCGAGGCGCTGGAGGAGGCGTATGGCCCCGCAGACGTGGAGCCGTGCGATGCGATGCGGCGGCTGGTGGGGGCGAGCGGGCACGCGGGTGACGTGAAGCGGCGGCACTTGGCGCGGCTGCGACGGGCGGGTGCGCACGTGGACGTGGACGACCTGCTGAAGCGTGTGACGACGACCTTGGGGTACATGGTGGGGGTTGCGGCGCCGGGGGACAAGATCGACGGGCCGGCGCTTTTCACGCTGGCGGTGGAGCGCATGGTGGCGGCGGGGTCAGTGAAGGACGGCCTTGACGTGCACACGCAGATCATGGTCAACAACGAGAGGATCCCGGCGTACGAGCGCACGTGCAGCCTGCGCACCTTCGTGTACAACCTGGGGGCCGAGGGGGAGCTGTTCGAGGCGGCCCACTCGGGGAAGGGGGTCCTGGAGGACCTGTACAAGAAGATGCTCCACATGACCGAGGTGGTGCCCACGCTCAAGGTGAGTCGACTCCACCATGCGTGGCGGAACGGGGTGGTGGACGTGCGCACGGGGGAGCTGAGCGCCTTTGAGGAGCTTGAGGATGGGGTGTTCGCATGCACGTTCCACGACATGGAGTACACGCCGGGGCCCACACCGCTCTTCGAGGGGGTGCTCCACAAGCAGGGCATCAGCGGCTCGGTGCACACGGCCTTCCTGGCGCTGGCGGTGGGACGCATGCTGCACGACCCCCAGGCGGACAACTGGCAGCGGCTAGTGTTCCTCACGGGGGCGGCGGGCACAGGGAAGTCGCTCATGGTGAACGTCATCTCGGACCTGGTGGGGCGGTCGGTGGACGTCTCCAGCAACGCGGAGCCCCGCTGGATCGGTGGCCAGGTCCACGATGCCTACCTGCTGACGTGCGGCGACATGACGTCGACATGCAGCTGGCCCAAGAGCATCGTGCTGCAGATGACGGGGGACCGGTCGTACCAGATGGAGCGGAAGTACCAGGATCCCATCCGCGCCAAGTCGACCAACCACATCCTCATCGCTGGCAACTCGGCCCTCCCCTTCGTGGACGTGGCGGGGGAGGTGGAGCGGCGGGTGATCCCCTTCGTGATGTCCACCCCCGTGGTGGCCAACCCCACGCTCGGCCTAGAGCTGCGGGAGGAGTACGCTGGCATCTTCCAGCAGGCGTGCGAGGCCTACACGGCGGTGTGCGAGTGGATGGAGGACGAGGGCCTGACGCTGACCGACGTGCTCTTCGGCTGCGGGGCGGCCCACGCGTGCACGTGCCACCGGTGTGCAAACCGGCAGGGGCCCTACTTCGCGCAGGCGATGCAGCTGGCAGTGGATCACTCGTAGGTGGCATAGGAGAGCGTGGGGGCGGGGGGGCCCGAGGGCCGCTCGGGTTCAATGTCGAGGAGGTCCGTGAGCTCGGGGAGGGACTTGCCGCGGAGGAAGTGGCGGGTGTAGTACGCTGGGTGCATCTGTAATAAACGGTTTGTAATGAAAGCGCGGGCGGCTTCGGTGCCAGGGGAGGGGGTCTCAGGTCTCTGGCCCGGGGTGACAGGGTTCACCATGTGGACCCCCCCAGGCATCGAGTGCATGCCGGCGGGGGGGTCTTCACGGCGGCCCTCGGTCCGAGCTTGCCGGCGGTCGAGGGCGCCGTCTGCCATGCGGCCGTCACCGGGCGGGGGGCGGTCGTCCATGCTGAGAGCCCCCGCGGAGTTTTTATTCTTCAAAGGCGCAGATGGGCCCCGGTGTTAGGGCCGAGGTGGGGGAGGGAGGGGGTGAATGCCAAGGGGGAAATGCCCGCCGGGAGGCTGGAGACATGTGGGAGGGAGTGATGGTTGGAAAGGCTCAAGATAAGGTGAGCTTGGGCAGAGGCGCGCGTGGGCATGGCCTCCTGCACGCTCAGCTGGGAGCGTAGGTCGTCCCACTGCGCGTGGGTGACTGCACTGTACTCGGGTTTGTCACGCAAGTGACGGACCAGACTGAGAACGCGGGCAATGTGCGCTTCGCGGTTGATGTAGGTGGTGGTGGGGGCCCGGCTTTTGGCAGGCATGGGGGCCTGGCGTTTGGCAGGCGTGGGCTTCTTGGCCCAATGGTCAGGGGAGATTTTGGCATTGTCAACCTTCCACTCATGGGCGTTGATGGCATGCATGAGGTCGGCCTTGCTGGAGGTGGTGGGAATACGGTGGGAGCTGTTACGCACGAGGTCGCTGTTGTGTTGCAGGCGAATAAGCTTGAGGGCCTTGAGCGTGAGTGCGCCAAGGTCTGGTCTGTCAACGGACTCCATTGAAGGGGAGCATATCAAAAGCATTTTATATGGCGCGCGCGAGTACAAAGGAGACAAAGGTCGATAGATCCCTCCGATATACAAATACCACCTCGTTGAGACCGACCCGGATAATTACTTCCTTGCTGAAGAGGGCGGCCTTGGCGATAGATACCAGATTCCGAGTGGTACACTGTATCTTTGTGGCCTGGGGAGTGACAGAGGGGCCCAGGGGATCGTCGTAGGGATCGGCCGTGTACTCGGAGGTGCAGGTGTCGGTGACCGCGGTGACGTGCAGGAGGCCATCACAGCGGAAGGTGATGGACAGGGCTTTGGAGTCCCGAGCGAACTTGAGCAGATCGGCCGAAGGTATAGCGAAGACGCCACAGACGACGCAGGGGGCCAATTCCGGAATTGGCGGGAAACGAATGTGAGTGAACTGGTGCTTCTGGTTGTCCCAGCCCATGGTGAAGGTATCAGGTCCAAATGCGAACTGTAGGGGGGTGCTGCTGTTGACGGACCGTAGCGCCGCGCGGCACGATGGTACATGCATGTGGGCGCAGCCGTCGGCCTCGAAGGCGACCGGGAGCTGCGCGGTGCAGAGTACACTCCGGTGAGTGTCGAATGCGCGGAAGGTGGCCATGCCGTTGCCCATCGATAGTGTGATGTAGGGGACGACATTAGCAATGGAATCCATGAGCTTGCGCATTGCGCCCACGGTGCAGGTCTTCATGCGTGCGCAGAGAAAGGCTTCTACACACGGGAGAACGGGCTCTTATGCTTCTGGTGCATGCACAAGTTCGAGGGTTTCCCGCGCGGCGTGCCCATGGGGCGGGGGTTGACGGGTAACTTCTGCTCGTGGGCGTGTGCAATGGCATGGTCCGAAGAACGGGGCGGCGTACGGGTGGGTGAGCGCCATAGCGCACTGCGCCTCCTGATGAAGTCACAGTGCGGCATCCCCATGTCGCAGGCGTGCCCGCGGGCGCCCCCCCGGGAGGCGTTGTTGGCGCTGGGAGGCCACCTCTCCATCGAGGCCTTCCGGGCAGCAGCGGGGGTGCAGATGCTACAGCGGCCTATGGTCGGCATGGTCCCCAACGAATTCGAGATGCTGGTGGGCGCGGGATTTGAGATGCGGCGTCCGTACGTTGTTGGCGGGAAACAGCAGCGGTACACGCGGCAGCTGGCTATAAAAGGGTGAGGGGGTCCGGGGGATAGTCAATACACAATGCCCCCTAAGATGATGGCGGTCAAGCTGGAGTCCGTGGACCTGAAGCAGCTCAAGTTTGGGGCCGTGGAGAGCATGTACGGGGGCTCGGGGTATAAGGCGAAGGCGTTGCCCCGGATGGAGATCGTGCTGCCGCCCCTGCGCGTGCCATGGAAGGTGGAGGCCAAGGCGTGGCAGGGCCAGGGGGAAGCAACGGCCAAGGCGGCGGTGACCGTGACGGATGAGGCTGTGAGTGCCCTGCTGCTGACGGTGGACACTGCAGCCAAGAGAACCCTGGGCAAGCACATGGCGGAGTTCTTCCCGGACCAGCGGAAGAGGCCCACCAATTTGGATGCGGTGTTTAACCCTGCTGTGGCCGGCGGTGACGGGGACTACGAGCCGGTGTTCAAGGCCCGGCTGAAGGTCAAAGAGGGAATGATTGAGACGCCGCTCTTCCACTTGGAGACCAAGGAGCTGCTGGATGCAAACGTGCAGCTGGAGAAGGGGGCCCTTGTGACGCTGGTGGTAACGCCTTTACATGTGTATGCCATGAAGGGGGGCTGCGGGGTCACATGGTCGGTAGTGCGCATGGGCCTGGCGGGTTTCGCTAGCGAAGTGCAACCGGAGTACGATTTTGGATCACAGGCGGAATAAAATGAAATTTATATGAACCCATGGAGGCAGCGTCGGAGATAGTGCAGGCGTTCCACCCTAGAGCTGCAGTGGAGTCCATCCCTCTGCATCGTGCGCCGACCAGGGTTAGAGTGGCGCACGCGCACCACGAGGGAGATATACTGATGGACGATGTGCCATTCCAGGGGGTGCAACCGGGGAGTGTGCCGCCAAACCCTAATAGTGTGAGCGGCAAGGCCGTAGGTGTTTGGGACACAAGAAGCCAAGGACGTTCAGGGTTCTGCCCACGCGGGAACTGTAGAGGTTAGGTACGGAGTTGCCGCACGAGTTTTCGCCTTTGCGCGCCCTTGTTCCCACAGAACTCCTTGAGGCGCGGGCGGCTTTGACATCGCCGTGGCTTCGGTTTGGTCGTTTTCGTCCGCGTGCGATCGTGACCTGGATGTCTAGCTAACCCTGGGAGAATAAAATGAAGTGTATACGAATGGCAAAAATGGATACGATGCCTTCAGGTGAAATGAGCAAATTGATACACAATGTCATTCACCAGGGTATCCTGAACACTACCACAAGCAACGGAAGTGTACCCAAATTGAAGGAGGAGTTTGCCCTGCCGCACTTTATTGAAGGCGTCGTTGAAACAAAGCGGTCCAACTGTGAAACCACTCGGCAGATGGCTTGAAGAGGGCATGCGAGGCACTGCTTGCGGGGGACGGGACGGTGGCCGACCTGCAGCGGGAGCTGGAGCTCGCAGGGTGTGCAGCGTGCAAGCGGGGGGTCGAGCTCACCAAGCGGCTGCGGGGGCTGGAGATTGTCAAGGGGCAGCGGACTGCCGCGTGGAAGCAGAAGAGGCGGGGCCTAGTGACGGCGTCCCAGTGTGCGTCGATCCTGAAGCAGAACCCATATGAGACCCCCCGCGCGCTCCTGATGAAGAAGCTGGACATTGTCAAGTTCAGCGGGAACAAGTTCACCCGCCATGGGGTCGTCATGGAGTCGGCGGCCCTCGAGCGCTACTCCGTGGAGACGGGGCACGAGGTGCACGAGTATGGGCTGCTCATGGACCCCGAGAACGACTGGCTCGCAGGGTCCCCCGACGGGATCACGCCGTGTGGCCGTATGATCGAGGTCAAGTGCCCCGTGACCCGCGAGATCATCCTGGGCGAGGTCCCCCGGCACTATGTCGCGCAGATCCAGACCCTCCTGCACATCACGAAGCTCGACGTCTGCGACTACGTGGAGATGAAGGGCCCGAACGAGTTCCAGATTGTTCCGGTGAAGCGGGACCCGGATTGGTTTGCCAAGCACGGAAGCGAGCTACGCAAGTTCCACACTAAGCTGCAGGAGGCCATCGCGAACCCCGAGCTTGCTCCCCGCCCCCGGAAGAGGAAAGCCAAGGCGCACGCGTTTGACTTTGGATGATGGAGGCAACCGATAGGGTGCTCCACGGCTTCCGGCTCCTCCGGTCGTACGAGCTGTACGGTCTGCCCCCCGTGTACCCCTCGTGGACGAACTTTCTACGCGTGACCAAGGGCCTGAAGCGGGTGGCGCTGATGACGCAGCTCTTGGTGGACGCATCGTACGGGGGGGTGATGACGGTGCCGACGTGGAGCGTGCGGTCGGGGCAGGAAGAGAAGCGGACGCTGGTGTGCCCCGCGGGGGGCAGGGCACGCATGCTGGAGATGGTGCAGGAGCTCAAGGACCACCAGGCGGCCGGGGAGTGGGCGTGGGGGTCACGGGGGTCTACGCTGCTGTCCCTTGACGCGGTGATGATGTGGCTCCTGATGCGGACGTGGCAGGAACCGGTGCGGGTGGTGAAGGTTCGACCGCCACAGCTACCCGACCCTGACTCCTGGGTGGCCGAGGATGTTGCCCCGCACACACCGGGGTGGACCCCATCGCCATTGCCAGTTGACGATCCCGTGCGGTATGCTAATTATGTCAACCGCATCAACGCGGCGCCGGTGGAGGAGATGGGATACCCTGTCACATATGCGTACGACGACGACACGGACGACATGGAGACGGTGTCCCTTGCCAGCACCGAGAGTCCTACCCCTCAAGGGGAATGAGGTGCACGTACGCCAGCTGGATGGGGTGCACGGCGAAGTCGACGGTAGAGGCTGAGAAGACGTAGCAGGCTCCGAGGCTAGTAGCACAGGGGGTTGCAAATGTGCACCGCTGAAGATAGGGACCGACCATCTGCAGGGGGTCACCCTCGCGGATGGCGCCACCAGCGTCACATAAATACATGAAGAACATGACGAAGGCAATTACGAGTTTATTTTGTTGAGGTGTTGCACGCGGTGGAGGAGATGTGTGTTTAGCCTCCGGAGGTCGGTGATGGTGTCATGGGCGTTGGTGACCATGTCTAGGAGGGTGTCGTAGGTGGAGTCGTCCAGGGCGTCGAGATGGTCGGTGAGGAGGTCCACGAGGGGCTTGTCAGCCGGGGAGACAGCCTTGACTGACTTGCAGTGGGGCTTGTGCTGCGCCCAGGAGTCCCGCTGGCACTTGGTGGAGCAGAAGATGGCAGAGTGGCATCCTGTGCATACGCCATCCCACTTCCGGCGGGTGAGAAAGAAGTCTTGGCAGCCGTCACAGGCCTTCAGGTAGTGCTGGCACAGCTTGGCAGTGCGCAGGGTGCCCTTGCTGTAGAATGGCGTGGCGATGCGGGTGCATGGGCACACGTACCGGTTCGAGTTGAAGAGGCGGAGGGGACCCCAGGGGACGGCCTCGTCCTTGTCCGGGTCGTTGGCCATGCGGCAGATCCATGATGGGTGCAGGGGGGAGCCGCCCCAGTTCACCTTAACGTGGAGGTTCCGTATGCCCACGGGGTCCAGGGAGAAAAGCACCACGTGCATTGGGCGGGAAAAATAAAGAAAGTCTCATCACATGTGGTTTTGGCTGCTTTGTTCGTTGGCGGCAATGGCTTTCACGACCAAGTGCTCGGTGGCGGTATGCGACGGGGAGACGCAGTGGGCAGTGCTCTGTGACGACAACGACAGCATGGGCTCCCTGAACCACCGTTTGGCGGTCAAGCGGGCGGCAAAGGGGGAGCTAACGATGGGGGACCTGATCAAGTGCAAGATGCTGGTGCTGAACCGCGAGGGGTGTGGGGAGTGCTCGCTGTGCGCCTCGGGTTTGGACGCAGACGATGGGGGGTACGACCTGTTTGCGCACGTGGAGGTAAAGCGGCGGCGGATCATAGCCCCACCGTGCAAGTGCTTTATGTCCATGCCGGAGTACGTGGCCATGTATGGGAGCTGCGTGGACTGCGTTGCCAAGGGGCTTGTTCCACGGTCAACGCTCAACGAGATGGGGAGACGTGCGCTGGAGACTAAAACAATGATGTAACGGTCGTCTTTATTCACCCCACATTTCCGCGAGAACTCCCATGTACGCGTTGGTGTCGATGCACCATTCCTTTGCTATTTCGGCCTTGTCACTGTAGGACATGGGAGCCGCCATGAGAATGACGCGTACACACGCCTGCATGCCAGCGTAGGTAGCCCGGAGTTTTCCCCCTTGGTCCCGCACAGTGTGTTGGGCAAAGGTCCCCGAGGCCACACTCCGGATGTCAGACCATGACATCGGTGTAAGACCCTCTAGATCTGCACGCACATCGTATAACTCGCCTGCCATTGCCTTTTTCACCTGGATTTTATTCGACTTTGAGGGACTCCTCTTGCGCAAGGGCTCGTGCCATGAGACCAGATGGTTTCGAGATGATCCGGGTGGTACGTAGGCTGTCAATGAGATTCTTGTGTAGGTACATGGACCGTGTCAAAAGGCCTGCTAGCAGGAGTACAAACAATTCGAGACACTGTTCATACAACATCCCGGCTTGCCTCCGTAAGAGAATTTTTTTTCGCAATGGCCCCCTTCAGGCGAAACCTCCTGGGAAAGGCTAGGAAGCCAAGCATAGCAGAGGTTGCTGTCCGGTCGGTGGGGGAAACCTTCTGGGAAAGACTAGGAAGCCAAGCATAGCATAGCAGAGGTTGCTGTCCGGTCGGTGGGGGAAACCTTCTGGGAAAGGCTAGGAAGCCAAGCATAGCATAGCAGAGGTTGCG
>Ga0233438_10005839_pt1 | contig 10185 bp, 7 predicted proteins | sample SI_123_September_FD_182720 | JGI IMG/M metagenome (GOLD analysis project Ga0233438, IMG submission 182720) | Seawater microbial communities from Saanich Inlet, British Columbia, Canada - SI_123_September2016_10_MG | ecosystem: Environmental > Aquatic > Marine > Inlet | place: Canada: British... | reverse complement strand
ATCACTGATGAATAATTTTCTGGAACTTTTCTTATTCATTACTTTACAATTAAAACATCTGTTGGAAGTTCTGAGAGAATATACTCAATATCATGTGGGAAAATTCTATCTAAGATTGTAGTTTTTGATGGAGCATTCATAACTAATAAATCAGCTCTTTTTACTTTGGCATAATGTCCAATTGAGTATCCACGTTTTCCAAAAATACTTTGAATTTTAACTGAAATTCCTTCAGTGTTGATTGTTTCCAGTATTTTATGAACCCTAGAATCTTCTCTTCTTTTTAATTTTTCTTTTTTAATAGTTGCTTTTCGTAAAGAGTAATCATCCGATACTTTTACTTCAATTTCTTTTTGGCTAATTTCTTCAACTATAGTAATTCTTTTACATGCTAAAGCTTCAGAAATTAAAAAAGAAGCCTTAATGGTTTCGTTAGTTTTTTTATCTTTTAAACCATTCACAACAATATGATTACATTTAACTCTATCTATTGAGGGTTTTATAAGAAGTAAAACAGAACAACTGGCTTTTCTAGTTAATTCTCTAGCTACTGAACCAACATAGTATTTATATATATTTTCCTGTTGTATAGCACCTAAAATTAAAAGGTCAATATTTTCTTCTAAGCTCGTAGAGAGAATAATATCAATTGGTTTTCCTTTTTTCCACACGGTTTTTATCGGGAAATTTAAAGAAGGGGCCTCAGAAATCAATTGTAATAATTGTTTTTCTTTTTTAGAGGTTTTCTCACCAACATGAACACCAACAAGTTGAGCACCAAACATATTAGCTAACCTAATAGCTTCAAAAATATTTGGTTTTAAGTTTGGAGAAAAAGCAATACCAACTAAAATTTTTTTTATGCTTTTCAATTGTCCTTTTTTTTCAAATTAAAAGTACAATATAGAACATTCATTTTAAGAAAAAAACATAAAATTAAATTTTAGACTACTTTTAAGTTTAACTATTTTTTGTACTTTAGAAATTAATATTTTAATAGATATGTTAGAATTAGCAGGAATAATTATACTAGGAATATTGGCTCAATGGGTGGCTTGGAGATTTAAAATACCTGCAATACTTCCTTTAATTCTAATTGGTCTTTTGGTTGGGCCTATTGCAGCTGAGTTCTTAACGGATGATAAAACGAAATATATTGAGCCCATATGGAATGGAACCTATGGACTTTTTCCTGGAGATGGATTGTATTATTTTGTTTCATTAGCGATCAGTATTATTTTATTTGAAGGAGGTTTAACCTTAAAAAGAGATGAAATAAAAAATGTTGGTCCAGTTATTACGAAGTTAATTACCTTAGGTTCTTCTGTTACTTTTTTTGGTGCTGGTTTTTTAGCACATTATATTTTTGATTTGTCTTGGGAAATATCCTTTTTATTTTCAGGTTTAATCATTGTAACTGGTCCAACTGTTATTACGCCTATTCTTAGAAATATTCCATTGAGGAAAGATATCTCTGCTGTTTTAAAATGGGAAGGAATACTTATAGATCCTATTGGGGCTTTAGTGGCAGTTTTGGTTTTTGAATTTATAAGTGTAGGGGGGGGTAGTGGTTTTACTAAAACAGCACTTACTGAATTTGGTAAAATATTATTATTTGGAACTTCTTTTGGATTTACTTTTGCTCATGCACTAACCTTTGTAATTAATAAAAAGTGGATTCCTCATTACCTTTTAAATGTAGTTTCCTTGTCTACTGTTCTATTTGTATTTGTAGAATCGGAAATATTTGCTCACGAATCAGGATTACTTGCTGTTGTAGTAATGGGTATGGTGCTTGGAAATGGAAAATTAAAAAATCTGAAAGAACTATTATATTTTAAAGAATCATTAAGTGTTTTATTGATTTCAATTCTGTTTATACTTTTATCAGCAAATATCAATATGGTAGACTTAATGCTACTTTATAACTGGAAAACAGTATTATTATTTTTCCTCATTGTCCTTATCATAAGACCCTTAGGTGTTTTTATAAGCACCTACAAATCAAATTTAAAGTTCAAAGAAAAACTTTTTATAAGTTGGGTTGGGCCCAGAGGTATCGTAGCTGCTGGTATTGCCTCTCTTTTTGGAAGTAAATTATTAAAACAAGGAGTAGAGGGAGCAGAGTATATTACACCATTAGTTTTTATGATTGTTTTAGGTACTGTATTGTTAAATGCTACCACAGCTAGATTATTTGCAAAAATTGTAGGTGTATTTTTGAAAAATTCTGATGGTATTCTTATTGTTGGAGCTTCCAAAGCATCTAGACTTATCGCCAATTATTTACAAAATTTGGAAAAAAGAGTAGTATTGATTGATGCCAATACTTCTTTTATAGAAGAATCTAATAAACAGGGACTAGAGGCCTATGTGGTTAATATATATGATGATGATTTAACTGACAATATCGAGTTAAATGATATTGGATATTTAATAGCATTATCAGGTAGTGATGCTGTAAATAAGTTTGCCGTAAATAACTTTGCAACTACTTTTGGGGAACATGGTTCATTTCGTTTAATTAGTGCTGAAGAAGTAAAAAGTCAGGATTATGAATATAAAAAACAATTTTTCACTCCAAAGGATGATTATATAAATCTTAGTGAAGCCGTTAGAGATTTTCCAAATTTATATGAAATAATAATAGACTCAGATAAAGATTATAAACAAACTTTAGAGAAGTTACACAATCAATTAGAGTCTGTTCCTCTATTTGTAAAAACTTCTAGTGATAATATATTCGTAATTAATGAATTTGAGTCAAAAAAACTACCAAAAAAAGGTATCACTTTGATTTATGTGGGGCAAAAAATTTAAGAATACTAGAGGTCTAACTGGAAAGTGTCTTTAAGTATCTTTATATGTGGATTTTTTTCTTTTAATTTATTGTATTTCTCTTGGGGAGTGTAGGCAAATTTCTTTTCTACAGTTTCACTTACCGTAACATTTATAGTAATACTATAATTATTCAGAGACTCTCTTAAAAATTTGAGAAGTTTTGGTTTACCTAACTTTAATTGATCCTCCATAAGTTTATTGGGGAGCATAAAGTGAATATTAAAGTTTTCTAAGAGTTCAGGTTGAGAAGTAGCTAAAATTGAAGCCATACTTTTTTCACCTTTTTTAATTTGTAATTTTTGATAATTACTCCATGTTTTTTCCAAATCTTTATCAGAAAATGAATCTTTAGGGTGATTTTCATAATTAATTTCAATTGGCTTCTTTTGTTGCTCCTTCTTTTGATGAATGCTTTTTAAAGAAAGTGAATTATTTCTTCTTTTAAGGTTTTGCAAAATTGGAGGCTTTGTAATTTCTATTTCTTTAGAAGTTACTTTTTTCAAGGAATTATCTAAAACTTCTTTTTTTGTGGGTTCGGGTTTTTTTGTGATTTCCAGTTTTTTTACTGGAGATAATGAAGTAAAAAATGTTGCAGGTATTATATAGTTAGCTGTTTTTTTTTTTTTTTTCATCAAAAGTGATAGAGGCAATTTGCATTAGGGTTAGCTCTACAAGAAGTCGTTGATTTTTACTGGTCCTATAATTTAAATCACATTGATTGGCCTTTTCTATAGATTGTATGAGAAAAGAAATGGAGGCTTTAGAAGATTGTTCTAAATATTTTTTTTTTGCATTATCACCAACCTCAAGAAGGCTTATTGTTGAGTTATCTTTTGCAACTAATATATCTCTAAAATGAGAAGCCAACCCATTTATGAAATGGTGACCCTCAAAACCTTTAGCCAAGATCGTGTTAAAGTTGTTTAAAACCTCTGGAATTTTATTTTCCAACAAGAGCTCTGTCATTGAAAAATAAGTATCATAATCTAATACATTTAAGTTTTGAGTAACTGCTTCTCGGGTTAATTTATTGCCAGAAAAACTTATAACTCTGTCAAAAATTGATAAAGCATCACGCATTGCACCATCAGCTTTTTGGGCAATAATATGAAGGGCGTCATCATCTGCAACAATACCTTCTTTTTTTGAAATAGTTTTTAAAAATTTTTTAGTATCTAAAACAGTAATTCGTTTAAAATCAAAAATTTGACATCGTGACAGAATTGTTGGAATAATTTTATGTTTTTCTGTAGTAGCTAATATAAATATAGCATGAGCTGGTGGTTCCTCTAAAGTTTTTAAAAAAGCATTAAAGGCCGCTTGAGATAACATATGAACTTCATCAATAATATAGACTTTATAATTCCCGGTTTGAGGAGGTATCCTAACTTGATCAGTTAAGTTTCTTATATCATCAACTGAATTATTAGAAGCAGCATCCAATTCAAAAATATTAAATGCAAAATCTTCATCATCTGAAATTAAATCCTGTTGATTAATACTTTTTGCTAAAATCCTAGCACAAGAAGTTTTTCCAACTCCTCTTGGTCCTGTAAAAAGTAAAGCTTGGGCTAAATGATTGTTTTTTATAGCGTTTTGAAGCGTATTAGTGATAGCTTGTTGCCCAACAACATCCTCAAAATTTTGTGGTCTGTATTTACGTGCAGAAACTATAAAATGCTCCATATTTGATTGCGTATCTTTGTCTAACAAATGTAAGTATCTACAATAGTAATTACAATATGCTTTCTCAACAAAACACTAAAGTTGTAAACAAATTGTATTAATTAATTACTTTTGAGAGTAACAAATAAATTTAAATATGAAAGTTAATAAGAATATTATTTTCACTTGTGTGTTAATTTTTTTAGTAGTCTCCTATAGTTTTAAAGAATCATTCAGCACACCCAATGTTGAAATTCAAGAGATTGGTCCTAATGACGAAGTAGCTTATTTTGCAAGTGGCTGTTTTTGGTGTGTAGAAGCTATTTTTGAAAGTGTAGAAGGTGTAAGTGAGGCCATTTCTGGTTATGCAGGAGGTCATACAAAAAATCCAACATATCAATCAATTGGAACAGGAAGAACAGGACATGCTGAGGCAGTGGCAGTGTATTATGACCCTCAAATAGTAAACTTTGAAACATTAGTAGATGTATTTTTTGGTTCTCATGATCCAACTACTAAAAATGGACAACACCCAGATTACGGAAGTCAATACAGGTCAATTGCTTTTTATAGTTCAATAAAAGAGAAAGAGATTATTGAAAAGGCTATAAGTAAACTAAATACAGAAGTTTATAATTATAAAATTGTTACTGAGGTAAGCAAACATGTTATTTTTTACAAAGCTGAATCTTATCATCAAAATTATGAGAAACTCAATCCTTACAATAGTTATGTAAGAAACGTATCTGTTCCAAGATTAAAACGTTTTAAGAAAAAATTTCCTAAACTTTTGAAAGAAAAAAAATAAAGATTTTCAAGTTTTATTTTATCTGCAATAAAAAAACGCTGTAAATACAGCGCTTTAAATCATTATCCCCTATAAATTTTCTCGTAAAGGTCTTTGTAGTTTTCTTTTATTATTTCTCTTTTCATTTTCATAGTAGGTGTTAAATGACCTCCATCTATAGTCCACTCATTAGGTGTCAATTCAAATTTTTTGATTTGTTCCCATTTTCCAAAGTTCTCGTTGCATTGATCTACCTCTAACTGAACTCTATCGATGATAATCTGAGCACTTGCAATTTCTTCGCAAGAGGTCCCAATTTTATGACCTTTTCTTTCAATCCAATCTCTAATAAAAACAAAATTTGGTTGTATTAAAGCAGCTGGCATTTTTTCATTTTCACCAATAACCATAACTTGTTCTATAAATAAAGATTGTTTTAAGTCTCCCTCTAGTAAAGGTGGAACAATGTATTTACCCCCAGAGGTTTTAAACATTTCTTTTGTTCTTCCTGTAATTTTTAAAAATCCATCGGAGTCTATTTCTCCTTTATCACCAGTGTGAAAGTAACCGTCTTTAATTACCTCAGCTGTTTTTTTCGAATCTTTGTAATACCCTTGCATCACATTTGGTCCTTTTACTAAAATTTCACCATTTTCAGCAATTTTTACCTCCACATTTTTTAAAATTCGACCTACAGTTCCAACTCTAAATCCACGAACACCATTTTGTTCCATAAAGCTAACCGATGTTACAGGTGATGTTTCAGTTAATCCATATCCTTCCATAATTGGCATACCAGCTGCGGTAAAAACTCTTGTTAATCTTTGCTGCAACGCAGAAGCTCCTGAAACCATTAGTTTAAGTTCTCCTCCTAAAGCTGCTTGCCATTTTGAGAAAATTAGTTTACGAGCCAAACCTAACTGTTTTTCATACCACCATCCATTGGCTCCATAAGGTTCATATTTTAAACCTAGATCGACGGCCCAAAAAAACAATTTCTTTTTTATACCAGTTAATTCTTGTCCTTTCAAAACAATACTGTCATATATTTTTTCATATAACCTTGGAACAGCTGTCAGAACATGAGGTTTAACTTCTTGAGAATTTTCAACTAATTTTTCAACCCCTTCAGCAAAATAGATCTCTACACCACAGTATTGATATAAATAAAGTATCATACGTTCAAATATATGGCATACCGGGAGAAAACTTAAGGCTTTATCATTTCCTTTGGTTAACGGAACACTTTCTTCACTAGTTAAAACATTTGATACAATATTTCCATGAGACAACATTACTCCTTTGGGCCTTCCTGTAGTTCCAGAGGTGTAAATAAGCGTAGCTAAATCTTCACTTTTTACGGCATCTTTTCTAGCTTCAACATCACTTTGATTAGAAGTGTCTTTTCCCAGTTCTAGAAGTTCTTTCCAATTTTTCTCATCAGATATCTCATCAAAAGTATACACCTCTTTGAGTTTTGTATTTCCTTTAATTTTGTTGATTTTTTCTACAATAGATATATCTGAAACAAAACAATAAATAGATTCAGAATGATTTAAAACATATTCATAATCTTCTTTGGATATGGTAGGGTATATAGGTACATTTTGAGCACCGGTTTGAAGAATCCCTATATCCATAATATTCCACTCAGTTCTATTTGTAGAGGAAATAACAGCAATTTTATCATTTGTTTTTACTCCTAAACGAAGTAATGCTCTACTAATAGTATTTGCCTTAGCTATGTAATCTCCACTTGAAGTAGATACCCATTTGTTTTCGTATTTAGTAACCAAAGCATTATCTAGGTTATATTTTTTGTGGGCAAAGTAAGGGAAGTCAAATAATCTGGTTATTTCTGAAGACATAAAGTAATTTTATTTTTTATAAGTTATGAAGCCAAATTACAAAAAACCAATAGATTTCACAATATCATATTTTAAGGCATTATTTCTTAAAGATTATATATTTTGTCGTATAAATTTTTATGTTTTTCTAAAATTATTTTTCTTTTCATTTTTAGAGTAGGGGTTAGATGACCAGATGAAGCCGTCCATTCTTCCTTGGTGATTTCAAATTTTTTGATTTGCTCCCATTTACCAAAATCCTTATTGCAAACATCTATTTCTTGTTGAATTCTACTTCTTACTTCATTACTATCTTGCAGATTATCAACTTTATACCCTTTTCTATTAACCCATTCATTTACATAATCGAAGTTTATTTGAATAAGCGCGGCTGGCATTTTTTGAGCTTCGCCAATAACCATTACCTGTTCTATAAAACGAGATTTTTTTAATTCACTTTCAATTACTGTTGGAGCAATATATTTTCCACCTGAAGTTTTGAAAATTTCTTTTTTTCTATCAGTTATTTTTAAAAATCCTTCAGAATCAATTTCTCCAATGTCTCCAGAGTGAAGATATCCATCTTTTATGGTTTCATTGGTCAAATCATCTCTTTTGTAATATCCCTGCATTATACAATGTCCTTTCATTAAAATCTCACCATCATCTGCAATTTTAATTTCTATCCCTTTTAAAGGTTTTCCTACAGTTCCAATTTTCAAGCCATTATTTCTTAAATCATTCAATGTAGCTCCTGGAGATGATTCAGTCATCCCATAGCCCTCATAAACAGGAATTCCAGCTGCTGTAAAAACTCTTATTAAACGCGGTTGAAGAGGGGCACTTCCGGAAATCATAAATTCTAAATTACTGCCCAAAGCATCTTGCCATTTTCCAAAAATCAACTTTCTAGCAATACCGAGTTGAAAATGATACCATGATCCATTTTTATGGTATGGTTCATATTGCTCTCCTAGTTTAAGTGCCCAAAAGAAAAGTTTTTTCTTTATCCCTGATAACTTACTTCCTTTATCCACAATTTTATCAAATATTTTTTCTAAAAGTCGTGGAACAACAGCTATCATATTAGGTTTAACTTCTCTTATATTATCACCTAACAGTTCTATGCTTTCTGCAAAGTAAATATTAATGCCCATCATTTGACAATAATATCCAGAAACTCTTTCAAAGACATGACTTACCGGAAGGTAGCTTATTGTCTTTTTACCATATCCATTAAGATCTAATCTATCTGCAGTAACTTTAACATTTTGAACTATATTTTCATGTGACAACATAACTCCTTTGGGAGTTCCTGTAGTACCTGAAGTATAAATTATTGTAGCTATATTTTGAGGACTTATACTATTTTTGATTTCACTAATCTTAGATATAAAATTTTTATTTTTTCCAAGTTCTAAAAAAGAATTCCAACCAATTTTAGAGTTCTCATCAATACGATAAACTTCTTTAAGTTGGGTTTTACTTTTTACAGCGTTAACTTTTTCATAAATATCATCTCCTGCAATAAAGCAATATTTAGAATCTGAATGATTTAGTACATATTCGTAATCTTTTTCAGACAATGTTGCATAAAGAGGAACATTTTGTGCACCTATTTGTAGGATTCCAATATCTAAAAAGTGCCATTTTGGTTGGTTTACAGGAACAATAATTGCAATTTTATCATTTGGCTTAATTCCTAAGGTTAATAAAGCGCTACTAACTTGATTGGCAATTTTAATAAATTCTTCACTAGAATAACTTATCCATTTGCCTTTCTCTTTGTAAACTAATGCTTCTTTTTGTGGATAGTTGGAGTTTTGATATTCGATACAATCAAAAACTCGGGTTATTTTTTCCGTCATAATTATTTAATATGATGACAAGATAAAAAAAATAGGCTTCATTTCTGAAGCCTAGATAATTGATGTAAAAATTTTTACCCCTAAAAATGAAAAATCAATCGATACAAATTTAAATAAAAAAAATATAAAACAAAGTATTATTTTAAAAAAAAATAATAAAATTTTTACTATTTTTTATTCAACCATCGCCTAGCATTCACAAATGCTTCTATCCATGGAGAAACTTCATCTTTTCTATCTTCCACATAGTTAGCCCAATTCCATTGATAAGTAGATCTTTCTATATGGGGCATAGTGGCTAAATGCCTTCCTGACTTATCACACATCATGGCTGTATTAAAATCAGAGCCGTTTGGATTGTGTGGATAGGCATCGTAGGCGTATTTGGCTACAATTTCATACTTGTCTTCAGGATAGGGGAACTTAAACTTACCTTCACCATGAGATATCCAAACTCCTAGGGTTGATCCTGCTAAGCTTGATAACATCACAGAATTATTTTCTTGAATTTTTACTGATGTAAATGCACTTTCATGCTTTTTGGAATCATTGTAAGTCATTTTTCCATGAACTTCATGTTCTGGATTCATTAATTCTAGTTCCATCCATAACTGACATCCATTACATATTCCTACACTTAAAGTATCTTTTCTATCAAAGAAAGATTTTAGAGCTTTTTTTGCTTTTTCATTATATAAAAAAGCACCAGCCCATCCTTTTGCTGATCCAAGAACATCAGAATTAGAAAAGCCTCCAACGGCGCCAATAAATTGAATGTCTTTTAATGTTTCTCTACCAGTTATTAAATCCGTCATGTGAACATCTTTAACATCAAAACCTGCCAAATACATAGCATTTGCCATTTCACGTTCAGAATTACTTCCTTTTTCACGAATAATTGCTGCTTTTGGCCTTGGCAGATTTTCATTAATCTTTGGCAGTTTTCCTGAAAAATTTTGAGGAAATTTAAATTGTAAAGGTTGTTTTTTAAAATTATTGAATCGATGTTGAGCTAAACCATTTGAAGTTTGTTTTTGATCTAGTAAATAAGATGTTGTAAACCAAGTGTCTCTTTCTGATGAAACATCAAAATTAAAAATGTCTTCATGATTTTTAATAGTTACAGTCCCTTTGTTTATAACTTCCCCGATCTTGAAAAATTGAATATTTTTATCTT
>Ga0233438_10005831_pt1 | contig 10199 bp, 7 predicted proteins | sample SI_123_September_FD_182720 | JGI IMG/M metagenome (GOLD analysis project Ga0233438, IMG submission 182720) | Seawater microbial communities from Saanich Inlet, British Columbia, Canada - SI_123_September2016_10_MG | ecosystem: Environmental > Aquatic > Marine > Inlet | place: Canada: British... | reverse complement strand
ATTAACAAACCTAAACATGAGTCAATGAAATAATTGCTTTAATTTCGGCAGTAGAATAACTTCCTCTAACCTTTATAAAAGAACAGTCAAAAATGATTCTCTAAATATGACCTAATTTCAGACCTCACTTCCGGACTTGGAGAGAAGTCCGCTAGTATCGATTTCATCTGGTATGTACATGAGTTGATCATCATCTCCGTCCATGTATGGTCAAGTTAAGCAATAATCATCTTGAACATTGATGTGCTGAAAGCTAGTACATGATAAACCTCAGACTACATTTTACTTTGATTCAATGCCCAAAAGGTGAGTCCTCACCATTACATTATGAAGGGTGATGCACCAGACGAGGGGCCAGAGAATTATGTTTTTGGATGTAGATTTGAGAGAAGCTTTGCTAATGATGGCCTTTATTGTGTTGTATGGCACGACGCTCTATGCGACGTACCGCTCAACGAAAGCCTTGAAGAACGAAATTGCACAGAAGCCCGAAGTGCCTGATATTGTTCAGATGGCATCACTTGAAGATGCGACTGGTTTCAAAGTAGTGGATAAAGAAGGCTATCAGAGCCTTAGGACTCTGAGTGATGCGACTTCTGTCCTACCTAGTCGCGTGGAACGTGTGGAACAAAAATTAACGTTGTTTAGTCAAGATTTGAATGACTTCAAAAGATCATTGAGCGAATTACTGGAGGCAACGCTCTCAAATAATAAAGATGCGCGTGACCGTGGCATAGAGGTTACCCAAGCATTCTATAATTTGAATGAGAATCTTCAAACTGCGATATCTGCAGTCTTTCAACGACTTGAGGAGGACTTTGAATGAGGTCCACTGATGTAAAAAATACTGAGGGGAAAGTTATGAAAAACGATCACATGAGAATGACATGGGGTTCTGAATTAGCTCATTTACAGCACCAACGTGCAGAACGTCGAACAAAGAATAAGAAGCGGATGCCCAGTGAGATTAAAATGGACCTCGCAAAAGAAGTAGTTCCTATGACCATGGGCCAACCTATGTTCAAGATCGGTACAGAATGGGTGAACGATGATGCAGGTCTCCTAACAGTTGTTTCCACGATGATGGATGAAAGTAGCTTACCTCCCGTCAAAGTGGTGATTCGCAAAACAGGGTCAGTTCCAAACCGCGTTACTCATGCGCCTAAGGCATCTGTTGGCCGCCCGATTGGTGGCCTTCCAGAATTGATGGCGGAAGCTATGAAACTTGATTCTGCTCTACCCCCTCATGCCAAAGGTACGGCAATCTTATCTTGTCTGAGTGACGATGATATTGATCAAATGGTTGCAGGATTGTACGGAAATCGACTCTCTGAGGAACAGCAAACATGGTTCAACCAAGCCGTTGCTGCAGCTTACAACATCTCGCAACAAGGTGTTGACATGAAACAAATTCAAAGTCCTGAAGTCATCATGTTTGATGAGAAAAATCGACCAGCGTGGATACGTCTAACGCCTACATCTTCGCTTGTGTTGACATCAACAGGTCTTGCTGGCGGTGGAAAAGATACTGCCGCTATGGCGCGCCGACGCGTCACTGGCCCATCCTCGACCAATGAACACCTAACAGCATCAGCTTGGCAGGCTTTGGAGTATGCCAAGACTCTATCCAATGGTCTAGAATTGGGATTAGTAGCATCACATGGTGGGACCTCCAAGGATGCTATGGTGGCATATCATGACCAACTCGATGCCTCAACCGCACCGATTGGTGGCGGCCATCAGTTCCTTCTATCTACGCCGTTCAGAAATTTTGCAAGGGCTGAGCAATCAGATGTGGGATTAGAAATGATGTCTACAATCGGCTTGACAGGCTTCACCACACGACCAACACCCCCTGAAGGAGGATGGCACGTCACATTTGTTGAGGAAGATCATCAAGCCATGAAAGCAATGGAATTATTCATGCTTGAGCAGGCTCTAATTGATTACTCGAAATTATCTCCCTCTCACAAAGACAGAACCGATCATCGCAACATCTTATTGTCTTGGTCTCGAGATCTTGGCAGAGGATGCGGATTGACCGGTATCCTTGGTGATGACATCAAAGGTCCAATTCGTCAACAGGCTGATTTCTGGTTACTTTCAGGCGCCCCGATCACGAATCATCGCCTGAAAAGTTCTATCCAGCAGAGCCACTTGGAAGAAAGCGTAGTATCTCAACTTAGAACACTAGTCTCAGGCTCATTGGCTACTACATCTACGGGCACCAATCAAGCATTTCAACCAGACAGAATTCAACACGCACGTCGTTGTGTCAAAGCTGTCATGTTGAAACTTTATCTTCCGGAAAACCATGAGTTCACAACTAAACAACTAGAGCACCTGCGCATCGCCTTTCACAATGCAGCCTACGCAGCATTTGATCTCTCGTCTTCGGTTTACGCTATTCCAAAAATTGAGGTTGCAATCATCGCTCTACCAAAAGCAGCGATATCCTCTCCGTTCCTTTCAGTGCACTGTTTGACCCATGCGCGAGATTTGATTCGCTCCATTATTGCAGATACCCAGGAAGGTCTTGACGAAATGACACCCCATGGATTACGTAAAATCAGTGAGTCTCGATTCAATGTTTCACAACTATCTAGAAGACGCGTTGATGCCATGATTAAAGCACTGCAAAAGCAAGAGCAGTCTCGAACGATGGACGGATGGTTGGCTTTCTGGATACGCGTCCGAAAGAAGTTGTTCATCATGGCCGGCCGTCAACCCAAAATCGACCCTAGTGCGTTTGATAATTGAGGTGGTATCATGGAAGAACATACCTACTACTCTCATCAGACATCGGCATTGGAATCTACCATGAATCTTATACGGGAGTCTTCTGATGCTAACCTAGCCTATCTAGATCAAGTCCAGTCAGACCTTCAACAAATACATCACTTTAGTGAGCGAATTCAAAGAATGAAACGGAAGGACCTTGCTTTGTTAATTAATCGGTTTCGTACTTCCTTAGAAAATAAAATCAAAAATGCATTAAGGATACAAGGTGATTTTTGCGCGATGAAGGTGTTGTCTGAATGGGTGATGAGTGCAAATCAGGACGCAAAGGGCGAGTATCTTTTGTGTTTGAATTTGTTGTTTGAAGCACATCATGATACCTTTACATGGACCAACAACCTTTTCGAAGAATCTCATCCTGCGGGCGGTCGTCTACGGTCCAAACCCACTAAAGGACAATACAAAAACATCAATGTCCTAACCTCATGTAGGGCGCCGGCCAATGACCTAGTAAGATTGGGCGGATCGAAGGATATCGATGACCCATTTCTCAAAGGGCTCAGTGAAGTGATTTCTGAAGCGGAGGAGGTGACCGCATCGAATCGACGAATAAATGCTATAATCGGCCTAATTGAGACCATGTCATTCTCTTATGGCGCAACTGGTGAGGTATTTTCAGGCACTTTTCATGCACGCCGTCTTGCCTCAACAATGAGATTACATCAAATGAAACCATCATTGGCTGAAGTCAATTCAACATGGGAACTCGTTGGAGGAGATGAATAATGCAATCATCGTGGATACACCTGCTGCTATTCCTTCTGATTGCTGAGGTGTTGCTCTTGTTGGTTTCCATCAAACAGGTCAAGACTCGTTTGTTGCCAATCCTTTATCGCTTGACACATGCACAAAGCATTGAAGAAGATCTTCGTGAACTTTTCGAGTATTACCCCGAGACTTTTCTCCAATGGGAGCTGGCTAAAACTAGTGAAACGGTCATTGAGATTCGTCGCTCACGGGATGCTGCACTTCTTCGACTAACAATCACATGGGTGTCAGCGATACTACTTCCCGCCGTTCCAGGCCTTGTAGTATACTGAAAAGTTGTCTTCAAGTTCTATAATTTACAAAGAAAAGGTGAGTCCTCACCCTCACTACTTTAGATGGTAAAAGTTGTTCCTCAGGTTCATGGAAAAACCATACACAAAGATGACCGGATGCCAACATCCGGATTTTGAAGCCGAAACACCGCACGGTAGGTGGTATCGTTGAATGCGGAGATTACCAAGAGAGCAAATCGAGGACATGTTTGCCGATGTTTGGGGAAATGTGGAAAACAGACTTTACGAAGAAAACCTTCCAACGGACTCTGCCCTAAATGCGAATCTTACTGTGCATCGGCGACATTTGCCTCAAGAAAACAAACAAAGGAATTAGCAGAAAAATACTGGATTGTTGTAGATCCGAATTGTATTGTAAACACAGTACGGGAACTCGGTCTTATTCCGATGGCTGTTGTGGGAGATTTGGAATCGGACCTCCATAAAATCGCAAGATGTCGTAACGACGACTACCGTCGCAGTCATTTGTTCGCCCATCGTCATATCATTGACCGCCCAGGTCTTGCAAATGGTGACCTCACATCAAGGGGTGCGCTGTATAAGGCACTGCGCCGAGGTACCACCATTCCCAAATTCCTTCGGGCTCCAAATAGAGAATCACTAGGTGTAATCGGTAAACTCATTGAAGCAGAACTAGAATTTAGAACTAGCAAGCGTCAAATGCGTGGTTTATCGATGGGTTCCAAAATTTATAGTTACATTCACCCCATACTTGGCCTGAGTTACGGACCCATCACAGTTGAGGTGGACGGCGATTATGAGGGGCTTCCTGTTGAGCTGAAGACTGTTTCAACACTCGAAGCGCTCCAATGGAGTCAACGAAAGATACGATCCATGGTCATGCAGCTTGCGGGACAGGCCATCGCAAAAAACGTCGATGAAGGAATACTCATTATTGCCGAAAGAGATGGCATGCGATTAACGGCAATTCGGATTGGTAATCTTAGACAATATCATCTAAACAACGTTGAACAATGGATTGCCGAGTTTGATATCACTCACAATGACCGAAATGACACACAAGGGGGTGATGAATGATGTCGAACTGTAAATCATGCGAGATAGTGGAAAAGACCTGCAGCAAATGTGGTGGAACCGGAATGAGAGGTCCAGGGTGTTGCCACAGGTGCGGTGGCCACGGTACAATCAAGCAGAAAACATGCTCTTGTGACTGCGATTGCTGAGTGAACTGCGACAGCGTTCACCTCGGCATATTGGCCGTAGCCTTGTAAGACAGGATATCAATAATGTTAGAAATAATAACCAAACTTCATGTACTGGGGAAACATAAGAGGTTTCATTATGCTGAGAGAGCCAACTCCGGATTTCATGTTGAATAGAATTCAACAACTCCGTCTGGAAGGTCATCCAGAGACAAACCTTGAGAAAAACATTCGATGGCTAGTAAAGGGAGAAATGCGCCCTATAGGATGCCCACCTGTTGGAAATAGAGAAGACAAATTCCTCGAGCAACTAGAAATTATGAGAAAAAAATGTGTCGGACGACTGGCTAATCTCATACCAGAGAACCAAGAATACAGCATTTTTGACGCGCTCGAGGCGCGAGTGGATGAGGGAGTTTCCCATGAAGAGCGCATTGTCGAAGTGGTATTCAACAACAACCTCTCTATGCATTTTGAAAATAATGAAGAAGATCACGCCTTAATTCGTTGGTTGTTGGAAGGGGAGTTCCTAGAAACTGACATAGACGACAAGCCTAATCGAACTTTGGTTAAAGACCTAGAGAAAAATCTCATTTGTGAAGGATTACCCCTGCACATCAGTTCTACTTGGGCTGCTCATGGACCAGAGGGGCCAGGTACCATGGGTCCGACAGCTCGATTGTTATGTTATTGGGTACGAGGCGAATACCTCGGCAGTTGTTCGGTAACAGAACTTGAATTTGTTGATGAAGAACAATACTGTCTGTTTGAATTACGTCATGAAGCCATTGTGCCGCAAACTCTTGAGAATCAAAATGTTACGATTATGCCTCTTCGACGCCGTGTTCGAATGCATGCACTTTCGAAAATTGAGGTCTTCACTTTAATTCCTCAAGGTGAAGTCTCGGAGCGTTGGGTCTTGCGTGACAGTTCTGCTCGTCGATATCAACATGGTCTGAGTGAATCACTCACACCTGGAGAGGATTTCAAGACATGTGCACTGCGAGGGTTAGAAGAGGAACTTGGAATTGAGCCACCGAGAATTGACAAATCACTGAGTCCTTATGGGCCTACAAGAGTGGAATGGGGCCTTGGGAGTGAAGGCTTTGATTCCAGCAGCATGGCTGGGTTACCAAGCATAATGTGTATCAATCCATTTTATGTTAAATTTAATTGTGAAGATGATGAAGATCTCATTAAATGGAAGGATGATGGAATTCCAAAGCGGCAATTCGTGATAGACGACGCAGGTGGAACGACATTAAATTGGCTACCCGAGGCAACCGGGTTGAATGTTAAAGAAACATTAGGACTTATTAATCACGAACAAGGAATTCAAACAAATCAGTGGTATGCTCTGAACTATCCCGATTTACCCTCCAGCCATGATGCTAAAAAAGTGAATGAAACAATAACTGCCATGATTGGTACTATACTTTTGTACCATCTTCCGACGAATAACCAAGCAGACACGCTAATTGATTCGGAAGACAGTGGATTATTGTATACGCAAAGTTTGTGGACTCATGGAGGGAGAAGCGGAAAACTTGGAATCGGTTCTTTTGAGAAAAGTGGTCAAGATATTCCCTCCCTAGTTAAAGCCTTGATTGAACATGGAATTATCGAAAAATATCAAACAAAAGGCAGTAAGCGTAAGTTTAAGGGTTATTTATCTTCAATTGGACGTTTACTTCAACCGGAGATAGATGATCAACTCGCTAGTGATTGGCTAGTTCAACAGATTTCCAGTGCAAGACGTAATGTAAATCTTCGAGAATTAAGCAACGAGGGTGTTAGTTCGCTTTTGCCTTGGGAGCCAGAATTCAAGAAGAAATATAACAAACATACGGAAAATCTAGATAAGAATGAAGATATGAAAAAAAGATGGCAGACAGCGCTTAACGAGTTATTTGATATTTTGAACAATCCAGAAGTTTGGCATTTCGATGGAACTCTCTCCTCACTTCTTCAAAACCAACCACAGTTCGAAGGTCAACGGACGATTATTCTCTTCAAGAGACTCGAGGATGGTTTATTTGATGTAAAATTACGAAAAAATGTCAACCTGCCTATTGCTCAACTCCACTCAGATTTGTTGAACCATCTTCGAGAAAGAGAAATAAAACAAGATGGTGATGATACTCTTGATGATGAGACACTTGACCGAATTAGCAGGACGGTTCATGAGCTCCGGGAACGTCAAGCAATGGTAGTTCGTCTTGAGTAATCAGTCGTGTTTGAACATTTTGAGTACGTCCTTTGACACACTGTAGGGAGTTCCGTCACTACATCTGCTATCATTAGCAATTATGCTTTCAATATCTTTCATTGATTTTACCAGCGCCATTGGAGGGTATTGCCCAGCGACTTGTTGTTCTAACACCCATGTTGCTTCTTCAGAGAGAGTTGCGCTATAGGTCTCGAAGATGTAGACGGTTGGTGAGGTAGTATTGACCTCAGGGTTGGTTGACCAAGATTCGGTTTGGAAGCGCCCGGAGTATTGCAGTGGACTCACATGCTCTTCTAGATTTAATGAAGAAAGTAAAGGCGTTTCTTCCATCAATTCTTCTCGAAGCTCACGCCATGCCCCTTCCCCGTGTTCACGAAGCGAAGCATCAGCGTTTGAGAACCACTGAATTACTTCAGAGGTAATCGATGCTGGCACCATTAATCGAAGGTCAAGAGCATCGTCACCATTACCAAGCCACAAGATTTCCCCCAAACCGTCCAAGTCTCTCTTTCCTTTCTCGGTTACCTGAAGGCCTCCGCCGAAAGGGCTGTATCGGAGAACACCGTTCTTCCATCTTGATTCTGAGTAGTGGAGCACATGATGACCGTCGTTGGTGTGAAGGTCAACCATTGCAGCAAAAACTACGCGACGCAGCAATATTTCCCCTCCAGGATTATGGCCAGTCGGTCCAGTCAATTTCCTCAACAATACTGGATACTATTAGTGTTTCATCTTCGATGTAACAACTACAAGACCATAAGATATCATTTTCGTCTTCAAATCTAAAATCAAACCAACCTTTGCTATATTTTATCCCCCTTCCTAGGTCTCTTCCCCATCGTTTAAACGTCTTAGGAGGAAACCCTTCATTGACGACCCTTTCCATTATCTCTGGTAAAGTATTTTCAGAGACTTCGTATGCTATAACTGATGTTTCGAATGGATCCAATTCATTCTTCCAATCACGTATATTGAGTTTAACCAATTCTTGATTCCAATTTTCACCTGGATTGATTCCGTAAAATGCCTTAATGAGAGCACTTGGAGAGAGGTCTTTTTTTATTGCAGAATTGCTTCTGTAACTTTTCCAAAACATAAGGATTTGAAGACATTGGTCAAACACCATCGCCTTAAGTAGATCGCGCCATGTACTCTTCTCTGTTGCTTCTTCTGCAAGGAAGCAAGAATCTCTGAGATTATCTTGAGCCCAATCTAATGCAATATCCAACTGTTCACGAATCATGGAGATTGAATCTATATTCCTAAATTCTCTTGCCTCGTTTCTTAATTTCAGTTTGATGCTACCCAAAATACCCTCTCTTTTCGACGGTTCGAATGGTACCTTCAACAATAAATTTGCAAGGAACCTAGATAAATCTAACATTGGATTAATCTTGGGAGGTAAATCCGTAATGAAAAAATGAGATGTGACCCTTCTTGAAATATCACTTGAATCTGGTACATTTTCGGTTCGATAAATGGTGTTACCGTTTTCCTCTCTAGCAACTACATCTGGAAAGTCACATAATTTCAAATCATAGTAAGAATATAAATCTATTTGGTTCTCACGGGCATATTGCTCATCTTCAAACCCAAAATCATCATTCACTATCACGTTTGCAGGAGTTAAGTCTCCATGCATCATTTGGTGCGCATATCCTTTACGGGGCCACTGGAGATTCTTCTCAATTTTCCAGAGTACTTTCTGTAGTAGTTCCGATGGTAAATAATCTTTCCAATTTTTCCATAGTTCGGTATTTTGCTTAGGGTTACAACCTTTAAATTTGGATAACCTATTATTGTACATAAATGACAGTGCAGGAAGGTCATCTTCAATTTTAAAATTCTCTCTTCCTTGATGAATCTTTGAATCATCCTTACCAACCCATAACATTCTCATTAACTCAGGGAATTTATCAGAAAAAGTTTTCTTAAATTCGGTTACAGGGGAATTGATACCGTCTGCAAGGAAAATTGCTGTGTCTAAATTAAGCGCAAATTCCCTGTTACCCTTTCTAAGCCTTAATTGGTTATCTTGAACTATCTTGGATCCGTCACCTGTCATGTAAAAGATATCAAAATATTCCGGTTTGACCAGCGTCCTTTTATCGTCTAATTCAAAGATTACTTCTTCCTCGTTGGTATTATCATCGATAAGTTTGGTTAGATTTGAGATTGCTGTAATGTTTGACCACACTTGGGGCGACATGCTAAGCCTTTCGTAAAAATCAACCATTCCGGTATCAGACCCTTTGTGTGTGATAATCAGTCGCATTGGAGTTGTTGTATGGTCTATTTTGACTCTATCGTTTAATTTGAGTGGTTCGGACGCATCATCCTCATAATCTTTGATTACCGCCCTCAGACTAGCTGGAGAAGAAAGAAGTGGATGATCTAGATCGATTTGATTATTGTATTGTATGCTTTTGGAATCATGGTCGTAAATTTTAATTTGTACAATTCCATCTGTTATTCTGTACATGGGTAGTAACTTATCATCGAAATTTTGCTTGAGCCACCGATAACCTTTGAAATCCCCCTGCACAGTCTCTTGATTATTGATTTGATGTGTTTTAAAATTATAAAATTGAATTTTATCAGGTTGAAGTAGAGCAATCGTTTCTGCAGATGTTTGGAAACAATCTAATTCAGAATTAAATTTTCTATGTTTATGATTGTATCTTTTTGAATCACGGTTGGAATCGTCGTATATACCAGCACCCCTCCATTGGTCAAAATGTGTGAGGGCCTTTGTTGGCAGTATTACAATCAAGATGAGGGTCACTATAGTGAATAAAAATACTGATGTCAAAATAACCTCGTCTTCTGGAACATCCCGTGAACAATGAGGACAATCTTCTATTGAACCCTCGTAATTATATTCACCTACATAGGAATCAATCCATGATTGAGGTAGTGTATCGAATGCAAAACTGGTCAAAAGAA
>Ga0233438_10005830_pt1 | contig 10199 bp, 14 predicted proteins | sample SI_123_September_FD_182720 | JGI IMG/M metagenome (GOLD analysis project Ga0233438, IMG submission 182720) | Seawater microbial communities from Saanich Inlet, British Columbia, Canada - SI_123_September2016_10_MG | ecosystem: Environmental > Aquatic > Marine > Inlet | place: Canada: British... | reverse complement strand
TGCTTTTTTAGTTTATACATCGAACATTAAATACCTTTCGTCTATAGTTATTTTTATTTTAAGTAGGGTTTTTTCAATTTTAAAATGTTATACAATAAATATGATTAAATAAAAATACGATCCTACTATCATAATAAAGTGCTAACTATTAGGTATATAGATGAAAAATATTGTTTTTTTATTGCTACATCATAAAAACCACAAATTCAAATTATAACACTTCAGCTATAGTTAAATGCAAATAAACGTAATAAAATGTCATTTTATCTTGTTTAGTATATTTTAATAGTATATGTTTGCAGTCTCAAGTAATGATTTTATCAAAAATTAATTACAACCAAAAATTAAAAAAAAGAAATAGTTGTGTGACCGACGGGACGGAGTCATGCAGATAACTCAAAAAAACATATTAATTTAAAATTTTTAGCTATGGAAAACACGAGACTTATTAACAGAAATTCAATGCGATTTATTAAAGTATCCCTTTATGTTATGTTAGGGATTTCCTTGCTGTTAAATATTCGATTTGTATTAGTTGCCTAAAACCTATTATTTAAATCGACGTCCATCTTAATTTATATCTTATGAAAAATCCATTTGAAGAATTAGTAATTACTAAAAAAAATCCATTGGGTGCTTATTTTTATGACACCTTTGGTAACCGAACTTCTAGCCTTACCATTAGTAGTAAGCAGTTAACACAAATTGAAAAAATTTTAAATCAATAATCGTTTATTAACTGAGGTTATGAAGAAAAATTGGTACGTCGTTTATACAAAAGCAAGGAACGAAAAGAAAGCTGCTTTACTGCTAGAGAAATCTGGAATCGATGTTTATTGTCCAACTATAAAAGAGGTGCGACAATGGTCCGATCGTAAAAAAACAGTGGAGGTTCCTTTGTTTAGCTCTTACCTTTTTGTGCATTTAGCGCCCAAAGAACGCGAATTGGTTTATGCAGCTCCCGGAGTAGTTCGCTATTTGTTTTGGCTTAATCGTCCCGCTATTGTGAAAGATCAAGAAATTGAAACCCTAAAAAGATGGCTATCGGGCGAGGTTTTGTCTGCAAAGGTGCAAAACTTAAAAGCTGGAGATTCTTTGTGCATTCATCAAGGTCCCTTTAAGGGAAAAGATGGGGTGATCCAAAGTGTCAATGCCAATCGCGTACAGTTAGTACTTAAAGAGTTGGGTCTAAAAGTTTCCATTACCACCCAAGACGCTATTTGCGCATAACAGCACATTCTTTCATTTTTAAAAAGAGAATCTATACAGAGGTTCCTTTTTTTTAGCAAAATAAATATAGTATAATAGGGAGTTACGATACTCATAAGAAAATAGTTTACTACGCTACTACAGTAATATAATAATACCATCATGAATACTAAATTAACCGAAAAGTTACAAGTATTGCTTACTTCCTCTGAGGTGAATCAAATTAATTGGGTCATTTTAAACGAGGCGCTAGCAAACAATGCCAAACCAAAACCGGTTTCTGCTTTTATCAGAGAGTTAATTCAAGAAGAATTAAAACGTAAAAAATAGCGGAGTTTTTATTTAAAATACTCTGTATTTAGATCCACCCATCAAAAATGATGAATGCCCTTTTTATGCTCAGCTATATGCTAGCAACCTTGTTATGTGGTCAAGTGGCAATGGCTCAAGAACAAGTGAGCTTCCAATTGCAGTTAGATCCAATTTTATTAGTTGCAGGATCGGAGTCTCGAGATTTAGAACCTCGAAACATCGATGCCTTATTAAAAATTAAATGGGAATTTGCGCAAGCAAAAAAAGGTTACACGCACTTTGGAGGCAGTTATGAACTTATTGATATGCCCACCGATTACCACCGTTTTGCCCTGGAAGGCGGCTACACCTTTAACCAGCTATTCGATTATTTAAGTTGGGGATTTTATGCGGATCTGGGACTCAGTAATTACGGAGCAGCTACCGATTTTACCTATGGCTTTGGCTTGGATTTTAATTTTAGAGTCCATGAGCATTTAAACTTGGTACTTTCTCAACAGACTACTCGAGATGCCATGCTCCAGACGTTTATAGGTAAATTTTTAATCGGGGTACAAGTAGAGCTAGCCAAGCTTTAGTCTTAAAAAATTATGCTGCTAGTAGCAATAAAACTAGCGATCTATTAAAAACCAATTATTAAAACAAAACCAAATGAAAAAAATCAGCTTACTATTCGTTCTAAGTATCCTCTCGATTCAATTATCAACCGCTCAAAACCAGCAAACAGAATCAGACCCCAAAAAAGAAACGCTTACCAGCAATAAAGCTGGAGGGAACCAATGGATTTTTGGACTTGGTCTTAATACCGTTAACAATTCGGGAGCAGAATTTAAAGACCTTAGCAACAGTGATCATTGGGCTTTGGCAGCCCATTTGTCTGTAAATTGAGTCGCTACACTCCCATAAAAAGGAATTTTTCCAAAGGCTTACTTTTTTAGTGTTTAAAAAATAATATTCTGCCCCCAAATCGAAAGCCAGGTAACCGGCATAGTAAACACTCAAGATATATTGACCCTTAATGCCGGTTTGGGAGCCAATGTATGGTTTTCGGATCACTGGGGACTTAATGTTACTGCTACAGGAAAATGGGGACTTAATAAAAACAGTAGCAACCAAAGCCAAGCCAGTATCGGAGCGCTTTATAAATTATAGCAAGCCGTTGGCTTATTTAAAAATCTAAAAAAATATTGCTATGAAAAAGATATTTTTAATGCTGGCTATTCTTGCTGTTAGCCAACTCGTCACTGCACAAAATTCAAAAAAATGGAGTAAAAGAGCCGAACCTATCGCCAGTAGTTGGGTATTGGGAGCTGGTTTTAATACCGTAAACAATTCGGGGGCTGGTTTTAAGGAACTCTCCAATAGCGATCATTGGGCCTTTGGAAAAATTCCTTTTTATGGAAGTGTAGAGACCAATTTTGCTACCAAATGGAGAGCCAAAGCGACTTTATCTTTTAACTATTTTAAAGATGGAAAGGCCTTTAATGGAGCAACTTTAAAAGGCGAGTCTGACGGTGGTAACGATGCGGGTTATGCAGCCTTTGATTTGGCAGCTCAGTATTATTTTTTAGAGTCTAAAAAATACGAGCCTTACCTACTAGCCGGGATGGGTCTGAGTCATTTTGGAGATTATAGTACCACCCAGGATCCTTTTATAGTAGTAGAACCTTTAACTGTCGTTACCCTAAACGCTGGTTTTGGAATCAACTACTGGTTTTCCAAAACTTGGGGAATCAATACTCAAGTACTAGGCAAATGGTCACTGGGTGTAAAAAACAACAATCATAGCCAAGCCAGTATAGGAGCGCTCTATAAATTATAAAAGATTTGATTTATCAAAACGGAACTGCAGAAGGAGTTCCTTTTTTTTAACACCAAAAATATAATATAATAAGTAGTTAGTATGCTCTCAGCCTACTATCATAGTACATCAATTTAAAGAGGCGCACTAAACGAATTTAAACATTGCCATACCCTTTACCAAAAAAAAATAAAATCATGAAAAATTTAAAAAAATACTGGGATTTTTTTAAGCAGCTCAGTAGCCAGATGAATCCCATTCATAAAATCATCGGTTTACCAATTCTAATGTTGGCATACTTAGTAGCAGCAACATTTATGAAGACGGTTAATGATCATTAAAAAAAATAAAATATGAATAAAGTAGCATTAATTACAGGAATCACCGGGCAAGATGGCTCCTACCTCGCGGAGTTTTTATTAGAAAAGGGCTATGAAGTCCACGGTATTAAACGACGTTCTTCGTCATTTAATACGGAGCGAATCGACAATATCTATCAAGATCCACACAATCCTAATGTACGTTTAAAATTGCATTATGGCGATTTAACCGATGCCATGAATTTGGTACGTATTGTTCAAGAAGTACAACCCGATGAGATTTATAATTTAGGTGCTATGTCGCATGTTAAGGTGTCTTTTGATATGCCTGAGTATGTAGCTAATGTAGATGGTATGGGAACACTTCGTTTATTAGAAGCCATTCGTGTATTGGGTCTTGAGAAAAAAACCCGTATTTATCAAGCTTCTACTTCTGAACTATACGGAGGGATGCTAGAAAATAAAAATGCGGCTGGTTTTTACGATGAAGACTCTCCTTTTTACCCCAGGTCGCCTTATGGTGTTGCGAAAATTTATGGCTATTGGATCACTAAAAATTACCGTGAAGCCTACAATTTATTTGCTTGTAATGGGGTATTATTCAATCACGAATCGCCAAGACGAGGTGAGACTTTTGTAACTCGAAAAATTACGCGTGCTACTGCCAGAATTGCTTTAGGACTTCAAAATAAAATGTATTTAGGAAACCTAGATGCCAAACGGGATTGGGGACATGCTAAAGATTATGTGCGGATGATGTGGATGATTTTGCAGGCAGACCAAGCTGAGGACTGGGTAATTGCTACCGGACGTACTACTACCGTTCGTGATTTTGTACGTATGAGTTTTGCACATGTAGGAATAGATTTAGCCTTTAGAGGTAAAGGTGTTAATGAAAAGGCGTATGTGGTGTCTTGTAGTAAGCCAGAATATCAATTGGAACTTGGTAAAGAAGTCTTAGCGATTGACCCGCGTTATTTTAGACCCACTGAAGTCGACTTACTTATAGGAGATCCCTCTAAGGCGAAACATAAATTAGGTTGGATACCTGAGTACAGTTTAGAAGATTTAGTAAATGATATGATGGCCTCCGATTTGGAACTCATGAAGAAAGAATACCACATTAAAGAGGGGGGCTATCAGATTTTAAATTATTTTGAGTAATTCCTTCCTAGATTTAAAACCAACCGTAAAATTTATACTATGACAACTATAACAAAAAATTCAAATATATATATTGCAGGCCATCGTGGTATGGTAGGCTCTGCTATTTGGCGCGCACTAGAAGCAAAGGGCTATACCAATATCATTGGTAAAACTTCTGAGGAATTGGATTTACGAAAACAACAAGCGGTTTATGACTTTGTAAACCAAGAATCGCCCGAGGTAATTATCGATGCAGCAGCCCGTGTAGGAGGTATTCTTGCTAATAAGGATTATCCCTACAACTTCTTGATGGAAAACATGCAGATACAGAATAACCTGATAAAAGCCGCTCACGAATTAAATGTACAAAAGTTCATCTTTTTAGGGAGCTCTTGTATTTATCCTAAGTTCGCTCCACAGCCACTCAAAGAAGAGTGCTTATTAAGGGGGAGCTTAGAACCTACTAATGAATGGTATGCCATTGCCAAGATTTCTGGTGTTAAGTTATGTGAGGCTATACGAAAACAATTTGGTAAAGACTTTGTGAGTTTGATGCCCACCAATTTATATGGTCCTCACGATAATTTTGATTTAGAAACCTCACATGTCTTACCCGCGATGCTCAGAAAGTTTCATAAGGCAGTCCAAAATGGCCATACACCAGTAACTCTATGGGGAACTGGCTCGCCTATGCGTGAGTTTTTACATGTAGACGATTTAGCACAAGCGGTAATTTTTGCGGTGGAAAACGAATTACCAGAGCATTTATATAATGTAGGGACAGGATCTGATGTCACTATTAAAGAACTTGGAGAAACCATACAAACCATAACAGGGCATCAAGGGGAAATTATTTGGGACGCAGAGAAACCTGATGGGACGCCAAGAAAACTAATGGACAGCCATAAGATGAGAAATCTTGGATGGAATCCTGCATACGATTTAAAAACAGGAATTAATCATACTTACAATTGGCTTTTAAAACATCAAGATCAGTTTAAAGAAGTGAAATTATAGTTTTGAAATTATACAATGAGTAAGTTGTTAATTATTGTTTTAGTTAAAAATGAAGAAAGGCATTTGCCGCGATTTTTCAAGAAACTCTCAGGTCTTAATGATTTTGAGTTGCTAGTTAATGATAATGGCTCTACTGATAATTCTAAATCAATTTGCCAAAAAAATAATGCTGTTGTAATAGAAAAAGAGTGGTTAGGTAATCAAGCAGCTCAGTTTAACTGGATATTAGATAACTATAACATAAAAAGTGAATGGATATTAAGATTGGATGCAGATGAATATTTATTGCCAGATCTTATAAATGAGATTAATGAAATAATAGCAAATCCTAACAGTTTTAATGCGTTTTATTTAAAACGTAGACATTATGTTAGCGGCAGATGGATTAAGCACGGCATGTACCCAACAAATATTGTAAGGTTGTTTAAAAATGGATTTGCAAGATATGATAGCTCTATGCTAATGGATGAGCATTTAAAAGTTACGGGTAGTGTGAGCACTTTACAAAATGATTTTATTGATGAAAGTTTATTGTCCCATCAAGAGTGGTGGGATAAGCATGTTAACTATGCAAAGCGTGAAGCAAATATGTTGATTAACTCAGATAAATCACAATTTAAAAAAAACAGAAAATTGTATTACAAAACACCTGTGTTTGTTAGACCCTTTATTTTTTTTGTGATAATATATGTTTTTAAAGGCGGTTTTTTAAACGGGAAAATAGGTTTTAGATGGTTTCTGTACCAGGTATTATTTTATAGGTTTTTAGTAGATATTTATTTATCAACAATTTATAATTCAAAGAAAATTCAATGATCCGAAAAGTTGCTTTGTATTCTTTCCCTTTGGGTATAGTTATTTACTATTTTATTCCAATACTCTTTCGTTATAATGTTGATAGTAATTTGGTTACGTATCTTATTTTATTGATCGTAACTTATTTTATTGGATGCAAATTCCCATTAGCTTATAATGTTGAATTAAAACCAAAACTATTTAGCAAGAAAAGCATTAAAAAAATAACGTTTACACTAGCTGTTGTTTGTATGATTATTTTTATAATAAATAACGGGATTCAAAATATTTTTGGTGGAAATTTTAGAGAATATATATACGTTATAAATAACCAGTGGGAAAACGTTGGTTGGTATCGTAAAATTAATCAGTATATAGGAATGCTATCTCTTTTTTTTGTAACATTTTGCGGATGGCAAGATGGTTTAAATAAAAAAATCACTTTAGTCTCTGTATTATGGGTTATGTTAAATGTTATACCAAGATTGTTGATTAGTAGTAGACTGTTTTTTCTAGGTATAATTATTTATTTAATTGCATTTATAACATCTTCAAATATAAAATTTAAATTTTTAAGTTTTAAATCTATTTTATTTTTATGTATTTCATTTTTAGCTTTTTATTGGGGTATAGGTAAAAGGTTTGACATGAATGAAGTTGGTCTTACAGAAATAGTTTTAAAACCATTGGATGGATTAAATAATCTTGATTTTGTTTTTAGATTAAAGAATACTAACTATTTTGATTTTGAATATTTCTTATATCACTGGACTCCAATACCATCCTCTTTTTTTGATATTCCAGAAACAAACCTTACGTATTTAAAATACGATATAAATGAGGGTTCAAGCGAGCCAATGCCATTAATCGCCAGTGCTTTTTATTTACAAGGATGGTATTCATTAATATACTCATTTATATTAGGAAGTCTTGTTTCTGGTATTTCAACAGTATGGAAACAAAATAAGTCTTTTTTCAACTTTTGTATTTTACTAGCTATTTTATATATGACCTTAGTATACCATAATCACAGTGGTTGGAGAGCTGTAAGTAGGTTTTTTATAATACTTATGTGGTTAAAAATTTTTCTTTTTTACAACAGTAAGTTAGCTGTTAGATATAAATTAAATAAATCTTTTACTTGAAAAAATTAATTGATTTTTATGAAAAATATAAAATTACATTTCAAATTGCACTGCAAGCAGGTCTTGTAAGTGGTGCTCGATTTATTTATATGTTTTATTTTTCAACTATAGATAAATCAAATCCTAAAGGTGTTGCAGATTTAATTTTTATTATTGGTAATAATGCTTTATTTGTTTCTTTGTTTTCCTCATTAGTACTAATACCAATAGCACAGTACAAAAGATATAATTTAAATGGAATTTTACTTTTTTTATTCTTATCAATTTTAACTTCATTTTTATGGAATAGTATCTACGGTTATAGTTTCTTGGTAGTCTGCCTGACGGTATTTTTATTGATTTCTAATTTATTTTATGAATTTGTAAGACGTACACTATTTATAGTTCATCCAAAAAAAGTAACTAAGTTAGATATAAGTATTACTTTATCTGTACTAATAGCCCTTGGTATATTTATTTTTAATACATGGGGGATTCACTATTTTTTATTTATAGTTAGTTTATGTTTTTTAAGTACTAGTTTATATTTTGTAGATTTTAAAAACTTTAAAAATCAATTTGAAATAACAGACTTAGTGTCGTTTTTTAAATTAAATCATTCTGGTTTTGGACAAAGTCTTTTAATGTTTATTGCAAGTAATACTGTATTTCAGTTGGTAAATATTTATGGTGATTCAAAAGTTTTTACAAAAGTTAATTTTGTTCGCATTTGGGTAGCACCTTTAGGTCTAATTTTAAATGCACTAGAATTTGTTTTTAGTAAAGATAAATTTGAAGGTAATGTTCCTAATAAGCCTCTTATTTTTACTCTTTTAGGATCAATAGTATCCATTATTTTTCTGAAAAATGAATTATTACTATATAGTCTTGGATTTTTAGTAATTGTTCCTTTTCAATTTTGGTTAAAAAGCATACAAATTAATTTAAGACAGAAAGAGTTGCACTCAAGAATCTGGTTTATTAATGTTTTGTTTACAGTCTTAAGTGTAGTGTTCTCATTCCTATTTATTTTATCTTTCGATTGGCAGTTCTGGAGTTGGTATATTTTATTAACCTATTTTATTTTATGGATAATATTGATTTATGGAAAAAAGATAGATTAGTTTCTGTCAAAGAATTTATGGGAGAAAATAATTACATTCTTCTAAGAGGAACAAGTAGTTGGTCTAAAGAAAGCGATGTAGATATACTATCTCCAACATTTAAACAAGAATCTTTTCTTAAAAGATATAATTATAAGGATGTCAAAATAGATCTCTTCAAAAAATATATGATTAAAAATATTGAAATAGATTATAATGTTTTAAATAAATATAAAAAAAGCGATTGTTCACTAGATTTTAATATTGAGGCAATGTTGTTTTTTGCAAAAGACTATTTACATTTTTCAAAATATAGAAAACATAAGCATATCTATTACAAAGATTTTCAAATAGCTCCGCAAATAAATATTGAACTTGGCTTTAAAAAATCATTTTTTTATTTTTTAAAACCTTCGTCTAATTGGTTTAGTTTTTATTGCCGTTCTCTAATTGTTAAATTTTTTTATTACATAAACTAGATGAAATTAGTATTTATATATGGCCCTGATGGTAGTGGAAAAACTACAATAGCTAGAGAATTACAATTTAAATTCAAAGAATCGATTGTAATACCTTTTGAGCCTAGTAAATTTGGTGGTATAGTAAAGGAGATTGACTCTGGTTATGGAGGCCAAAATAGTGCTGTAAAAAAATCAATTAATTTTTTTAAATCTCTAGTGTTGTTTTTAAGATATATTTTAAGGTTTGTTTTTTTCTATTTAAGATTTTCCAAAAAGTTTAAGTATGTTTTTATAACGCGGGGTCCAATAGAGTTTGGAATTAATGATACTCACAAAAAGTTTCCAAAGTTTTTTGGTGCTACTCTTCAATCTATTTTATCCAAAAATAATTTTTTAATTATTAGACCAGTAGATCTAATTTTAAAACAAAAACCAGAATTACCAAGGATGAGAATTTTAGAGCTTTATGAAGAATATTCTCTTTCTGGTTGTAAACCAATTCTCAACATTTCTAAAGAGGAATGTGTAAATCAAATTTCAAATATAATTTCATGAAAATAGCTTTTGTAACCTCAGGATTATTTAGACATACAGGTGGTCCATCTATTGTTATAGCTAATTTAATAAATCAATTGGCATCAAAAAAAAAGTACAATATTTCTTACTTAGGTGTAGATGGTGATATTCATCCAAAAATATTGAACATAGATAAGGCAGTTTCTGTAAATAATTTTAAAGTAATCACCCCATATAGGTTCTCTATTAATTATTTTAAAAAATTAGTCAAATTAGCTCCGGATCAGGTATGGGTTCATGGGCTATGGTTATGGCCAAATTTATGTGGTATTATTTATACTCTTATATTCAAAAAAAAATTAATTATTACACTACATGGAGTTCTCACACGTGAA
>Ga0233438_10005825_pt1 | contig 10202 bp, 6 predicted proteins | sample SI_123_September_FD_182720 | JGI IMG/M metagenome (GOLD analysis project Ga0233438, IMG submission 182720) | Seawater microbial communities from Saanich Inlet, British Columbia, Canada - SI_123_September2016_10_MG | ecosystem: Environmental > Aquatic > Marine > Inlet | place: Canada: British... | reverse complement strand
CATCAGATGAAGTAAAGCCTCTGTTTACTTTTAGCTCTGCCAAGCCTAAAACTCTTTTTGAAGTTTTATTTATTGCCTCTGCAGCTTTAATCTCACGGTCCATTAGACTAGGATCAAAAAAGTGGTAGGCTGAAACTATCTTTTCATCCTCAAAACGAAAACCATGATGGACAATGATTTTTACATCATCACCAGTATATCTTCCCTTACCCGTCCATTGGAACCAAGCCATTGACCATGTGGTTCCATTATTGTACTTTGCGGATGTAAGGTTTATGCTTTCAGTGTCATTTTGGATGTTTTCAAATAAGTCGTGATGTCCTTCAGCGGCTGATAGCCATCCCTCTTTATCTACTTTTACATTGTTAAAATAATATTCACCAGAATCATCTGAAATCATATCAGCAATATCACGAAAATTACCTTCAGAGTATTTTTTCATCAATTCTTTAGTCATATGAACCTCAGTGCTATTATCATTTAAAACCCCGCTTAGATCGCCACCTGGAGTCTGATTACAACTTAAAAAGACTGCAGTGAGTAATAGTAAAAACTTTCTCATTTTAATTGGTTTATGGTTAGTTATATATCTAATATACAGATAATGAATAACATATCAAATCTCTTCCCTTTGTGTGTTGGAAGAAATACCGTTTTTTAAAACCCACCCTATGCGCACCAAGGTTGTTGCGTAATATACCTCGCTTTGTAAAGAGGTATTTCGCTCCTTTCATACATATAAAGTCAAAAAAAATGAAGTGTTACCCTTATACATTAAAAAAGTTATACATCATTGGGTGGTTAAGTTTACCCACAAAGAAAATTGACTTAATTAGCAGTTAAAATATCGCATATGATTCTAGTCTCTTTTTATTTAAAAAAATATCCATTAATTATGGCCTGAAATATTAAATCTTCTTGTATTTGATATTTTTTGTAACTTTAAACTAACCATAAATTAATTTAAAATGAAAAACAGACTTTTATTTTTCTTAATTCTTTTTACAACCATTTCATATGCCCAAAATACTTTTAGGCTTTGGCATTTTAATGCTAAAGATGGAGCAGAAGCGGCGATAGGGGAATTAATGACTAAACACAATGAAAATGCAAAATTCAAATCAGGTGGAATTCAAATTGAACGAATTTCATACGGAGACAATATCTGGACACATCGGGTTGTAGCTTTTGGTGAAGTCGGTAAAATTGGCAGAAGCGATTTACAAGAATTTCAACAAGAACTTTTCCTTGAACGGCTTAATAACTATGTCGAAGAATGGGGGCCTTCATATGCAGGAAGGTTTTTAAGTTATGTCGGAGGACAACCAAAAGACTTTCCATTTGTTCAAATCTATGATCTTGAACTCAAAGACCCAGATGCATTTAAAAAAGCTCATGATAAGTTTGTTAGCAAAGCGTCAAAAATTATTGGAGATAGACCAATAGGATTTGGAACTTATGATATAGGATCTCCTGGTGGTGCTACTCATTGGGTAGTGATCGGATCTTCAGGATTTAGTGATTTGATTAACCAAAAACAACAATGGGAGGATAATCTTTCAAAAGAGGCAGCTGAGTGGGCACAAACAAATGGAGGTGTTGAATTCAAATCTAACTTTATAATTCAAGTTTTAGCTGCCTTTGGGAGCCTATAAAAATTAATATGAAAATTTTGACCCTCCCGTTGTGGAGGGTTTTTTATTCAATAGCCTATTTGATGAGATAAAAAAACCATTACAGACCCAACAATAAAGTTCTATTTGTGCCTAATAGATGCAGAAATAAAACTAAAAAGTCTAAAGCTTTAACTACTCTATTATTTTTGAGTTATCCTTATTTTTCTCTTTTAAAAAAGAAACGTGTAATAAATATCGCATCTCTTTCTTTATCTGCACTCTCTACACCAGAGGCCGATGATATAAAAAACCCTCCACTTGGGAGGACTTTAATTAAATTTCAATATTACTCTATTTGAGCGTTATAAATAGTTGGGTCAAAAGCATTATAGACTGCTTCAACCTTATCACCTCTCCATTTCATCCAAGAATACCCTCTAATAGAAATCTCCTCTTCTGTTTTTTTACTGGTTGCTTTCCAAGTATACCAATAATGAGTAAAAATATTCCCAGCAATATCTCCTTCTTTATAATGCATTGTAAAAGCGTCTCTGTTTTCGTGGCGAATATTATCAAAGTAATTATGACCACTTGAAAACCCTGCTGCCATTTCTGAAAATGTTAAGTCCGCGTCATTTACCATTATTTTTGCATCGTCTGTAAATAAATCAGAAACACTATTTAAATCATTATTTACATAAGCATCTGTAAATTTTATCATCGCTTTAGACCTAAAATCATCACCCTTAATAATTCCTACTTGATTCTTTTCTTTTGTTGGTGTTGAATTTTGATTGTTGCTACAGCTTGTTATAAAAACTGAAAATATCGTAGTTACTAAAAACAAATTTTTGGTTATCATTTTAATTGATTTATGATTAATATCCAACAATATACAAATTAGTCTCTGAACTTAATGAGGAGGATATGCCTGTTATTGAACTGTAATTGTTCCATACATGCCATTGTGGACAGAACATTGGTAGTAGTAAGTTCCTGCTGTTGTTGGCGTCCAATTTACTACTCCGCTTGTAGCTCCATTATTCGTTACATTGCTTGCTAAGTTATCTGTTCCTGTGCCTTGGACTGTTTTAATATAGAATGGATGACTCGCTGCATCTACAATAAAGTTAATCTCATCGCCAACATTAATAGTAATAGATGGGTCGTTTCCTGTTACTGTTCCATTTCTGTCAGAACCTGAAAGGGTGTAATCAGAATTAGAAGAGGCTGTGACGTTTATATTGTAATCAGGACAAGTTCCCCAGATAGGTTTGTTGGCTTCTGTTAGGGATGAATTACCAGATGCAAAATTTGATGGTTCTGATGTAATACCAGATACACACCACCCTGTTAAATCTATATTAAATGAAGATGCATTTTGAAACATCCTTGTCATATCAGTAACATTAGTCACATTCCAAGAATTCAAGTTTTGATTGAAAGATGATGCTCCTTCAAACATATCCGCCATATTAATAACATTTGACACATCCCAAGAACTAATGTCTTGGCTGAATGCAGTTGCTCCACTGAACATACCCCCCATATCAGTCACATTACTGGTGTCCCAGTTAGATATATCCCCATTAAATGATGATGCTCCATAAAACATCCCACCCATTTCAGTAACATTTGAAACATCCCAGCCACTTATGTCTTGATTAAAAGCGGTTGCCCCAAAAAACATATCGCTCATATTAATGAAATTAGAAGTGTCCCAAAAACTTATATCGGAATTAAATTGAGGGTTTAAAGAAAACAAATTCACTGCACCTGGCATTGACCCTGTAATCAATGTAGTACACAAATACCCGTTATCATTAGCAATCTGACTCCTTGCCATTGAGAAATCAACCGCAGTATACGTTACCCCATTAATAACATCAGTATCTCCAACTGTGGCATTTGGACACTTACAAGTTCCGTTATCAAAGTAAATATTACCAGAATTAGAAACAGCAGCATTAACTGTAATTGTACCTGTTACCGCTTGTGATGTTGTAGCTCCTGAAAGAGTTACTGTATAGTTAAATGTCCCTGTTCCATTTGCACTACCTGATATAGTAGCTACATTATTACCAAAGGCTAAAGTTACCCCTGGTGGTAAACCTTCAGCAGAGGCTGATACAGACCCTGAACAAATAGGCGTTGCTGTGTATACTATATCTGTAATTGCGTTAGTTGATGTTACTGTTTGTGAGTTAGAACCTGTTGTAAGTGCTAATGTAAATTCTTTACCCCAGATAGGTTTGTTGGCATTTGATAAAGAAGAATTTAACGAAAAGTTTGTTGGCTCGGAATTAATATTTGTCACACACCAATTGGATAAATCTTGATTGAATGAAGAAGCTCCATTAAACATATTAGACATTAAAGTAACGTTTGAAACATCCCAACGACCAATATCTTGGTTAAATGATGTATTATTCATGAACATTACTTCCATTGATGTTACACCTGAAACATCCCAATTTCCAATATCTTGGTTGAATGAAGAAGCTTGAAAAAACATCCCAAACATTTTAATTACATTAGAAACATCCCAATTTCCAATATCTTGGTTAAATGAAGAAGCCTCATTAAAAACATAAGCCATATTAGTTACATTTCCTGTATCCCATTCACTAATGTCCTGATTAAAGTTTGTTGCCCTTTCGAAAAGACTCTCCATATTTGTCAAATTAGAAACATCCCAATCTCTAATATCTTGGTTAAAGGCGGATGCTGAAGAAAACATGTTATACATCGTTGTCACGCTAGTAACATCCCAACTTCCAATGTCTTGATTAAATGAACTTGCCTCATCAAACATCCCTAACATGGTAGTTACGATAGAAACATCCCAACTCCCGATGTCTTGATTAAAATTTGATGCTTTAGAAAACATCTGATGCATATTAATTACTCTACTAGTATCCCATTTACTTATATCCTGATTAAAATTCCTCTCCCCAAGAAACATTCTATACATCGTGGTTACATTTGAAGTATCCCAGAAGGATATATCTGAGTTGAAAAAATTATTTCCTGAATTAACCATATCAGTTTGATAATTAAAAAAGCTTCCTTGATTTATTTCAGAGCCACTCATATCAGTAACAAGTGTTGTACACAAGTTCACATTCCCATTATCTAATGCACCTCGGATTGTTGAATTATCCACTACAGTATATGTTGTCCCTGAAATTGTAGCAGTTTCTCCAACTGTAGCATTAGGGCACTTACATGTTCCATTTTCAAAATAGATTGATGAGGTTGATGCGGGATTCACAACAACTGTTCTCGTTACAGATGCTGTGTTACTTGCTGCGTCTGCTACATTATATACAAGTGTATATGTACCAACTGTTGAGGTATCTACTGTACCACTAACAGTGATGGAGCTTGTTAGATCCCCATCTATATTATCAGTTGCAGTTGCCCCTGGATCTGCCCATGTATCTCCAACGTTCAATTGTAAAGTTGAAGATCCATTTAGGGTTATCACTGGAGGGGTTGTGTCTGTATTTGACGAAGGACAAGTTCCCCAGATGGGTTTATTTTGGTTTGTAAGGGCTGAGTTTGTTGAGAAATTTGAGGGATCAGAAGTAATATTAGTAACACACCAGCCTGATAAATCTTGATTAAATGCTGATGCTGTATTAAACATGTCGTCCATATTAGCTACACTAGAAACGTCCCAAGTTGATAAGCTTTGGTTAAAAACTGCAGTCCCTCTAAACATTCCACTCATGTTTGTCACTGATGAAACATCCCATGGGTTAATGCTGCTATTGAATGCATCCGCATTTCTGAACATTTCTGAAAGATTAGTGACATTTGAAATATCCCAATTAGAAATATCTGAGTTAAATAAATTGGCAGCTCTAAACATAATTGCCATATTTCTCACACTTGAGGTATTCCAGTTTCCAATATCTTGTTTAAATGCTGTTGCATCATAAAACATTCCACTCATAATTGTCACGCTAGAGGTGTCCCAAGAACCTATATCTTGATTGAATGCAGTCGCTGAATAAAATACATTTTGCATATCAGTAACGCTTGAAGTATCCCATCCTCCTATGTCTTGATTGAATGAATTTGATGCCATAAACATACTCCCCATATTAGTTACAGAGGAAACATCCCAATTACTGATGTCTTGATCAAAGTTATCCGCACTCATAAACATACTTCCCATATTGGTAACAGACGAGACATCCCAATTATTTAAAGGTTGATTGAATGCATCGGCATCACTAAACATACTTATCATATTTGTTACTCTCGACGTATCCCAAAAACCAATGTTAGAGTTAAAACCGGGCTTCAGATCAAAAAGATTACTCATGTCTGTAACAAGAGTAGTACATAAGTTTACATTACCATTATCAATTTCCCCTTGAATAGTTGAATTATCAACTACAGTATAGGTTGTTCCAGAAATTGTGGCTGTCTCACCCACTGAAGCATTTGGACATTTACATGTACCGTTTTCAAAGTAGATTGAAGAGGTTGATGCGGGATTCACAACAACTGTTCTAGTGGTTGAAGCAGCATTACTTGCTGCATCAGCAACTGAATATATTAATGTATATGTACCAGTTGTTGAGATATCTACTGTACCGCTAACAGTTATAGAGCTTGTTAGGTCTCCATCTACATTATCAGTTGCAGTTGCTCCTGGGTCTGTAAAGGTATCTCCAACCGTTAAATTAATGGTGGAAGACCCTACTAAAGTAATTACAGGAGCTGCGTAGTCTGCAGTTGTAATGAACACAGCTCTAGTTGCCGAAGAAGTATTCCCCGCAGCATCTGAAACTGAATATAATAAACTATAAATCATACCACCTATTGAAGTATCCATTTGTGATACGTCTTCAAAAGGGACATATCCATCAGCGCCGCTGTTACTTATATACACCATTATTAAAGAGGTAATGTCTCCATCAACATCATCGGTAGCTGTTACACCTGGCTCTGTATATGTGTTTCCAACCGTTACCCAAACCCTACTACCGATTAATGTAATTACAGGAGCTGTGGTGTCTGCAGTTGTAGTAGTTGCTTGGGTCGAGCTTACAGTAAATGTTCCTCCGATACTAGTGGTAACGGTTGATGAATCAATCGTGTCATTATTGAAGTAGGTTATATAGTAATCAAATACACCTACAAATTCTGGTGTTCCACTTATAATCACTTGATTATTTTCGCCATCAAAACTATAGCCTACCCGGCTAGGTAAACCAGAAGAAATTGAATTCAACGGAACGTTATTGTCATCATCAGGGCAGTCAGTATCAAGTTGAAGCCTAGTCTGAGTAATTGCATCCCCAAGAATAATGGTCTGGTTAAGTTGCCCATCAATTAGATATAAAGTGGCTGAAGTACAACTCGATATTGCTTCTTGAACAACCTCTATACTTCCCGTAACAGTTAGTGACGTTATACTATTACTTGCAGTAACAGAGTATGAATAAGTTCCTGATGCATCCTGAGAAACAGTTCCTTGAACATCTGCACAACAACTGTTATTACTTACTATTGATATCCCTGGTGGTAATCCGGAAGATGTAATAATAAAACTTTCTGTACAAGTGGTTGAAAACTCAAAAGCTATAGGTGTTATTTCATATGAAGCACTTACTGTTTGTGAAATTGAGCCACTAGATAATCCACCTGTAATACTACATTCTAAAGTGTCTGTAATTGTTCCTGTTAAAGGATCAGTTGCCTCATCATAGGTTTCATCTTTCTCAGTTTTGTAGGAATAATCACAGTCTCCTAGGATAAGAGTGAAGCTCATAACACTCTCAGTCAGAACTACATTTTCATATCGCGCATATTCTTGTCCTTGCTTGGTTAAATTAATTGTTGATTCATCCGTATAAACATAGTTTCCAGAATTAGTTCCAACTGCAGAAACTATGGTAAACGTTCCATCGCTTCTAAAGATTACTTCATAAACCTCACATGGATCATTTAAACTCTTCCCTGGTGTTTGAATATCTTTAGATACTCGACCATTCGCAGAGCGTTTTTTTATTTTCCACTTCCCAACACCTCTTGCAGTAATTCCATCAGGATTTAAAATAATTGCGATGATTTGCTCAAAAGAAGCTGTTACTGTCTTAGTTCCATCTACAGTAAGATCAATTATATTTCCGGTGTCTGTTGATGCACCTGACCAAGTATGGAATAACCAGCCATCACTTGGAATACTCTCTAATCTCACTACTGTACCTGAATTATATTCAGTCGGGGGTTTAGCAGCTGATATTACTTCTTGTGATACACTCCCTTCACCAATGACATCTACCCCGAGTAAGTATTTTGTTCTTGAAAACTGAGCAGTAATGGACGTGTTTGATCCTATAGTTAAAGTTAACGGGTTAGTATCGCCATAAGACGAATCAGACCATCCAGTAAATTCATACCCCTGGTCAGGAGTTGCGGTAATGGTTACCTGTGTTCCGCTGTTAAAAGTTCCTCCCTCATTGTTCACTGATCCTCCTTGACCACTTGAAACACTAAGAGTAAATTGCTCTATTGTGTCAAGACTATCGGCAGCATCTTTCGAACACGCCAAAAGAACCAGAAAAAGTAATGTTACTAGCTTTCTAATTTGAAATGATTTATCGTTAGAAAGCCAAGATAATTATTCTTTTTGAAGTTTTTGTACTAAATACTTGAAATACATTGTCGCTATTTTTTCATAAACAAAACAGTCCTGATATAAGCAGACAAAGAAATACGGTAACTTTTTGCACGTTGAATTAATAATTCTTTATCCTCCTTGTTAATTAGAAATATTATTTTTTCCATGGCGAAATAATCTTTTTATGATTTATATATAAATAATCGCCACTAGCCATTTGTGTTTTATATGATCCTTATAGGTTCTATAATGTTTAAACTTCTTCCTATCTTTAAACTGTTATTAATCATAAATCAATTAACAATGAAAAATTTTTTATTCCTTTTTTTATTAATATCATCAGTAGGTTTTTCCCAAGAGCTAGAATGGGATAAGTCCAAATCATTTAATGTAGTATTTGATATTGATAACGTATATACTTCAGATGGAGTAAATTGGGAGGTTACAATTTCAGGTCAAGCCGGTCCTTATGGTATGGGCTATGGGACTATTACGTTTAAAAATTTTGCAACAGATAGTCAGCAAAGTGATTACAAAGGTTATTTTTGGACACAAGTAGGAGATAAAACCTTTAGAGGATCAACTAATGGTCTTTGGAAGAAAGAGGGAAACACATATAAAACCTATGCTTATGATAATGATATTGTTGGAGGTATAATAAATTTAGCTATAGGGAACTGGGATTTCGTGACAAAAAAAGCAAGCTTTACAGTTGCACCTTTAAAATAAAAATTTATTAAATCAGAAAGAATGAAGAAATTATTATTACTATCAACACTTGTCGGATTACTATTTTCATGTAATCAAAAAACTCAAGAACAATCGCGAAAGGAGGCAGCTATGATTATTTATAATGAAAATGCTAAAGTTGTCCATGCATTATTTGATTCTCTAGAAAATGAAGATTTAGAAACTGCAGCATCTTTTTTTGCTGAAGAAGCTAAATTTAATCCCCCCGCATATGGAGGTAAAGATTTGAATAAAAAGGGAATATTAGAAAACTATAATGGTTTTATGCAAATATTAAATAATATAAAAGCTAATGATAGGGATTTCTACCCAACAGTTGATTCAAATTTTATTCCTGATGGAGGTGTCCGAATTTATGCAAAATGGAGTGCTAATCTTGGGGACAATTCTATGGAAGGAATCAAAGCTTATGAGGTATTTAAATTCAATGAAAACCATAAAATTATTGAGGTAGATGAATATATGGATGTTTCAGGCATGCTCAATAAAATAGGGGAATTATCAGCAGAATAAAAGGTCTATTTTATTTAGATAAATCCTCTAAATTAGAGGGTTTATCTTTTGTCCCAAAGGATATAATAAAAACCTATGCTATTTCTTTAGATTAAAAAATAATCCTATACTCGTTTAGACATACGGTTGCAGTAGATCTATTTAACAGACGACAATAGAATCAGTGGAAACGAAACTGCATCCATTTCCCAAAACTTGAAACAACAAACATTAAATTGGGGTTCAAGACTGGAGGACGTTTTTCCTTCCGCTAAGAATTAGGCTACGGAATGGGTGATATCCCAGAAACAATTGATTTTACCGGAAACTTTAGCTATACCGAAAACTGACAAATCATTACAGGAACTGGATCCCAAACAGAGGAATTTCCAACAATCCCTGGCGTTGTTACTAGTGGAATACTCATTGGAAACTCTGGATTTGAGATAGCCTTCTAGGATATTCCAAATCGTATAATGTTTATTTTTAAAATAGCAGTAGGACGGGTCTATTTAATCTATTTTATGTTATTTTTACTTTTCACTGATGCTATATATTTATGGGACAAACAAACACGATAAATCATGAATCTCCTGGTAAATTTCAAGAAACCCGTTTTGAGAAAATTCACAATCTAAGCTATTCTTCAGCTACCGAATCCTCTAAATTGGTTGCCAATGAAATAGCGCATCTTATCAAAA
>Ga0233438_10005821_pt1 | contig 10203 bp, 12 predicted proteins | sample SI_123_September_FD_182720 | JGI IMG/M metagenome (GOLD analysis project Ga0233438, IMG submission 182720) | Seawater microbial communities from Saanich Inlet, British Columbia, Canada - SI_123_September2016_10_MG | ecosystem: Environmental > Aquatic > Marine > Inlet | place: Canada: British... | reverse complement strand
CTATATCGATTGTTTTTCTATACAAATTTTGCTTGATTCCTTTCATCAAATTTTCTTTTATGAGCCCATGCATAACATCAAATTGTTTGAGTTTTAAGTTCTTGAAAATTTTAGGATAATATTTTTGCAATTGATATTGTGGTGATGATTTTTCATCTTTTAAATGCTCCATTACAAACCTTTTAATTTCAAATAACTCAATAATTGGATTCTGTTGTTGTTCATGAATTACATCTATTCCTCTCTTTACAACATCAAATATGTTGAGTGTAACCGCAACTACTAATTCTGTTTTATTTTTAAAATGAGCATAAATTGTTTTTTTTGAAATTCCAGAATTGTTAGCGATATCATCCATGGTAACACTTTTAAACCCTAGGTTTAAAAACATTTCTGATGCATTAAATAAAATTTTTTCCTTCATAAATAAGATTGTACAAATTTACACAGGAAACTATAGAAACAAAAATAGTTTCCTAAGTTTAATCATTTTTTAACATTCTTAACATTTAAACAAATCTTAAATCTTATTTTTGTTGAAATTTATATAGACTTTGGATTTAACATCATATCAAACGGAGTTTGAAGAATATTTAGACAATAAAAATTGGATTAGAGAACCTAAAAATCTTTATGAACCAATAGATTACATTATTCAACTTTCTGGAAAACGTATTCGCCCGATTTTAACTTTAATGGCAGCAGATATTTTATCTGGAAACTTTACAAAAGCACTGCCAGCTGCATTAGCAATTGAAGTTTTTCATAATTTTACACTGGTTCACGATGACATCATGGATGATGCCCCTTTAAGAAGAGGTAAAAAAACCGTTCATGAAAAATGGGGCTTAAACAGAGGAATACTCTCTGGAGACGCCATGTTAATTTTAGCTTATCAATATTTTGAAAATTATCCTCCAACGGTTTTTCAAAAACTAGCAATCCTTTTTAGTAAAACTGCCATAGAAGTTTGTGATGGTCAACAGTTAGATATAGACTTTGAAACTAGAAAAGAAGTTACTATAAGTGAATACTTAAACATGATACGCTTAAAAACATCTGTCTTAGTTGCTGCTGCATTAAAAATGGGAGCTATAGTTGCAGAGTCATCAGAAAAAAATGCAGATCTACTTTATGAATATGGTTTAAATTTAGGACTCGCTTTTCAACTACAGGACGATTATCTTGATACATTTGGTGACCCTGAAACGTTTGGAAAACAAGTTGGAGGTGATATTATTGAAAATAAAAAAACATTCTTATATATTAAGGCTATGGAATTATCAAGCCCTGAGGATAAGAAAAAATTAGAATTTTTCTACAAACAAAAATTAGAAGATAATTCTATTAAAATTGATGAAGTAAAAAGAATTTTTGAAAGATGTGATATTCCTCTATTAATTCAAAAATTAATTGAAGATTATACTACTTCTTCATTTAATTTATTAGAAAAAATGAGCATCAGTGAATCCAACAAAGAAAAGCTTATTTCATTTGGAGCTTTTTTAATGGGTAGAAATAAATAAAATTTATTTTTTGGTGTTATAAAATTACAAAAAAGTATTACATTTGCCGTCCATATTTATGGACCCATAGCTCAGTTGGTTAGAGCACCTGACTCATAATCAGGGGGTCGAAGGTTCGAGCCCTTCTGGGTCCACATTTTTAAAAAAATTTTTATATATTTACCATTATTAATTCTAAACCCTAATTTAGACAAAATGAGAAAAATAGTAGCTATAGTACTATTACTTCTATTCCCCCTAATAACAATGGCTCAAGGTCCACCGCCACCGGCACCGCCGCCACCGCCTGGATTACCGATTGATAGTGGAATTGTTTATTTGTTGTTGCTTGGTGTAGCTTACGGAATAAGTAAAGTTAAAAACTAGTTTTGTAAATTATGAAGCCTAGCTACATATTTACCTATGACATCAAATTCTAAATTAACAATAGAACCTTTCTCTAGTTTACAAAAGTTAGTGTTTTCAAAAGTATATGGAATAATTGCTACACTAAATTGATTTAATTTAGATCCTACCACAGTAAGACTAACTCCGTTAACAGTTATAGAACCTTTCTCAATAGTAATATTATTAGCTTTAGAATCGTAAGAAAAAGTAAAAATCCAACTTCCATCATTTTCAATAATTTCAGCACAAACAGCAATTTGATCTACATGGCCCTGAACAATATGACCATCTAATCTGTCTCCTAATTTCATAGCTCTTTCAATATTTACCTCCTCGTTTACAGATAGCTTATCAAGATTTGTTTTATCTAGAGTTTCCTTTATAGCAGTAACTACATAATTATCATCAAAAATTTCCACAACTGTTAAGCAAACACCATTGTGTGCAACACTTTGATCAATTTTTAACTCATTAGTAATAGTTGTTTGAATTGTAAAATGAGTATTCCCTTGATCTTTTTTAATCTTTTTAACACGACCTAATGTCTCGATAATTCCAGTAAACATGAATATAAATTTAGTTACTTTTGTGATAAACAAAAATAGACATATTAAGCTTTAGAAATGAATAAAAAAGATAAAATAGTAGTTGGCATATCTTTAGGTGATGTAAATGGTGTTGGTATTGAAGTTATATTAAAAACATTTGAAGATAAGAGAATGTTAGAATTTTGCACGCCTGTTTTATTTGGTTCTAAAAAAATAATTTCTATACACAAAAAAATATTGAACATAGAAACAACTGTTCAAGAGATTCATTCTATTGATCAAATAGTTCATGGAAAAATAAATGTTTTAACCATTTGGAAAGAGGATGTAGTAGTTGAAATTGGAAGTGCTACAAAAACTGGAGGTCTATATGCTCATAAATCATTAAACCAAGCCACTCAATCATTAAAAAACGAAACTATTGATGTATTAATAACTGCTCCAATTAATAAAGAAACTATCCAATCTGATGAATTTAATTTTTCTGGCCACACTGAATTCTTGGAACATAATTTAGAAGGAGAGAGTTTAATGATACTCATGAATGATTTTTTAAGAATTGGCCTCATTACCGGACATATACCAATTTCTAAAATTGCTGAAACAATTACACCTGAATTAATTGAAAGCAAGGTTAAAATACTTAATCAATCCTTAAAAAAGGATTTTAACATTAATAAACCAAAAATAGCAGTCCTTGGGTTAAATCCTCATTCTGGAGATAACGGTATAATAGGTAAAGAAGAAAATGACCTTATTAAGCCTACTATTAAATCTATAAATGAAAATGGAATACTAGTTTTTGGACCCTATGCTGCTGATGGTTTTTTTGGATCCGAAACTTACAAGCAATTTGATGGGGTGTTAGCCATGTATCATGATCAAGGCTTGGCTCCTTTTAAAGCACTAACTTTTGGAAATGGAGTAAATTTTACTGCTGGATTGAGTCATGTAAGAACATCACCAGACCATGGAACTGCATTTGACATATCCGGTAAAGGCGTTGCTAACTCAGATTCATTTAAAGAAGCTGTTTTTACAGGCATTAAAATATTCAAAAACAGAAAAGAGTATAAAGAACTCACACAAAATGTTTTAAAGCAAAAAAAACAGTCTAGAAATTGATAAAAAAATATTAGTTAATTAAAACATTTTCATATCTTTGCACGCTCAAATTCATTAGCTGATAATGTCAAACTTGAAACAATATATTATTCCTTTCATAGGATTAAAGCAAGGAAAACATTTATTTGATTATGAAATTGATAACACGTTCTTTGAAGCTTTTGGCTTTAATGAGTTTAACAATAGTAGTTTACGAGTAACTTTAGTTTTTGAAAAAAAAACAACTTTTTTTGAATTAAATTTTGAAGTAAATGGAACTGTAAATGTTGATTGTGATACCTCTTTAGAACCATTCAATCAAAAAATCAATGGAAATTTACCTTTGGTTATTAAATTTGGACAGGAATATAATGACGATAATGATGAAATGATCATTATTCCTCATGAATATTATGAATTAGATGTGAGTCAATTTATCTATGAATTAATAATACTTTCTGTACCAACAAAAAAAGTTCATCCTAAAGTACTAGATGGTACTATGAACTCTGAAGCTTTAAATAAATTAAGAGAATTAGAAATTAAAAAAAATAAATCTTCATCAAATGAAGATGTTACAGATCCTAGATGGGATAAATTAAAAAGTTTAATCACAGAAAAAAAGACATAAAATGGCACATCCTAAAAGAAAAATATCTAAAACAAGAAGAGATAAAAGGAGAACACATTATAAAGCTGCTGACCAACAAATAGCTACAGATCCAACAACTGGAGAAGCTCATTTATATCATAGAGCTCACTGGCATGAAGGAAAACTATACTACAGAGGTCAAATAGTATTAGAATCTACTGCTGCAGAAGCATAGTTTTTTATTAAAAAACACAAAAAAACCCTCTTTTTGAGGGTTTTTTTATGTTTTTTGCCAAAATATCGCCTTTTTGAGGTGTTTTATTAAAAAAAACTAAAATAATTTTTACTACTTTAGTCAGCCGATTAGAGAAGGGTCATAAAATTAAAAATCCTCTTTATAATAAGTTATAATATGTCTAGAATAACTGCAGCTATAACAGCAGTTGGGAAGTATCTTCCTGATTACGTTTTAACCAATAAAGAGCTGGAAACTCTTGTTGAAACAAATGATGACTGGATTACTACAAGAACAGGAATCAAAGAAAGAAGAATTTTAAAAGAGCCTAATAAAGGGACTTCCTTCATGGCTATAAGAGCAGCTCAAGACTTATTAAGCAAATCAAAAATTAATCCAGAAGAAATAGACATGGTCATAGTTGCTACCGCAACTCCTGATTTACCAGTAGCCTCAACAGCTGTTTATACTGCGACAGAAATTGGAGCTACAAATGCTTTTGCATACGATCTTCAAGCAGCTTGCTCTAGCTTCTTATATGGAATGTCTACAGCAGCCTCTTACATAGAATCTGGTAGATATAAAAAAGTTTTACTTATTGGAGCTGATAAAATGTCTTCTATCATTGACTATTCAGACAGAGCTACATGTATTATTTTTGGCGACGGGGCTGGTGCAGTTCTTTTTGAACCAAATTCAAATGGATTGGGTCTTCAGGATGAGTATCTAAGAAGTGACGGTTCTGGAAGAGAATTCCTGAAAATTGAAGCAGGAGGGTCTATACTTCCTCCCTCAGAGAGTACTATAAAAAATGGTCAACATTTTGTTCATCAAGAGGGTAAAACAGTCTTTAAATTTGCCGTATCCAATATGGCAGATGTAGCTGAAAAAATGTTACTAAGAAACAGCCTTTCTAATGACGATGTTAATTGGCTAGTTCCTCATCAAGCTAACAAAAGAATTATTGAAGCTACAGCAAAAAGAGTAAATTTAGATAGTTCAAAAGTAATGATGAATATTCACAAATACGGGAACACTACTTCTGCTACTCTACCGCTTTTACTAGCAGATTACGAAAATCAATTAAAAAAAGGAGATAATTTAATATTTGCCGCATTTGGTGGAGGCTTCACATGGGGAGCTATTTACTTAAAATGGGCATATAATTCATAAAATAAAAAATTAAAACTAAGTGTAATGGATATTAAAGAAATTCAAAATCTTATTAAGTTTGTTGCTAAATCAGGAGCAAATGAAGTTAAGTTAGAAATGGAAGATATAAAAATCACCATTAAAACTGGTTCTGAGAGAACTGAAGTCACCTATACCCAGCCAGCTCCAATCATGGCAGCTCCTCAGGTTATTCAAGCTACTACTCCACAAGTGGTTAGTGAAACACCTGCAACTCCAGCTCCAGAAAGTAAAAATGATGACTCTAAATATGTAACTATAAAGTCTCCAATTATTGGAACGCTATATAGAAAACCCGCTCCAGACAAGCCTTTATTTGTTGAAGTGGGTAGCACCATAAATATTGGAGACACAGTATGTATTATTGAAGCAATGAAACTCTTCAATGAAATTGAATCTGAAGTGTCTGGAACTATCGTAAAAGTTCTTATAGACGATTCATCTCCTGTAGAGTTTGACCAACCTTTATTCTTGGTAGATCCTTCTTAATTTTTTAGTTAAAAGATATACTACCATCTTTTAACATTAAGAACAAAATAATACAATTATGTTTAAAAAAATATTGATTGCAAACAGAGGTGAAATTGCTTTAAGAGTGATTAGAACCTGTAAAGAAATGGGAATAAAAAGTGTAGCTGTTTATTCTACAGCAGATGCTGAAAGTTTACATGTTAAGTTTGCAGATGAAGCTGTTTGTATAGGGCCAGCACCTAGCTCAGACTCCTATTTAAAAATGTCTAACATCATTGCAGCAGCAGAAATTACAAATGCAGATGCCATTCACCCTGGTTATGGGTTTTTATCTGAAAATGCAAAATTTTCCAAATTGTGTGAAGAACATGATATTAAATTTATTGGAGCTACTGGAGAAATGATTGATCAAATGGGAGATAAAGCCTCTGCAAAATCTACCATGATTTCAGCAGGTGTTCCTTGTATACCTGGTTCTGAAGGAATCATTAAAGATTTTAAAGAATGTGAACAATTAGCAAAAGATGCAGGATATCCAGTTATGCTAAAAGCTACTGCTGGAGGTGGTGGTAAAGGAATGAGAGCCGTATGGAATGCTTCAGAACTTCAAGACTCATGGGATTCTGCTAGACAAGAAGCTAAGGCCTCTTTTGGAAATGATGCCATGTATTTAGAAAAGTTAATTGAAGAACCTAGACATATCGAAATTCAAATTATAGGAGATTCTTTTGGCAACGCCTGTCATTTATCTGAAAGAGATTGCTCTGTTCAAAGACGTCATCAAAAATTAACAGAAGAAACTCCTTCTCCATTTATGACGGATGAATTAAGAGATAAGATGGGTGAAGCTTCTGTAAAAGCTGCAGAATACATAAAGTATGAAGGTGCTGGAACAGTAGAATTTCTAGTCGACAAACATAGAAACTTCTACTTTATGGAGATGAATACACGTATTCAAGTAGAACACCCTATTACAGAAGAGGTCATAAATTATGACTTAATTAGAGAGCAAATATTAGTTGCTGCCGGAGTTCCAATTTCTGGGAAAAACTATTTGCCAAAACTTCATTCAATAGAATGTAGAATAAATGCAGAAGATCCCTACAATAATTTCAGACCTTCACCAGGAAAAATAACAACATTTCATGCTCCAGGTGGTCACGGAATACGCTTAGATACCCACGTATATTCTGGGTATATGATTCCGCCTAATTATGATTCAATGATTGCAAAACTAATTGTTACGGCACAAACTAGAGAAGAAGCAATTAATAAAATGAAGAGAGCTCTAGATGAGTTTATTATAGAAGGTGTTAAAACAACCATTCCTTTTCACAGACAATTAATGAATCATCCTGATTATATAGTTGGGAACTATACCACTAAATTCATGGAAGATTTTGAAATGAAATCAAAATAATATTTTTTACTTACAAAATATTAGCAAAAGGGAGGATATAGTTATATTCTCCCTTTTTTATATATTTGAACATTGCATTAATAAATTAACACAAAACTATGGCTAGTAAAATCAAAATTGATGGGATTGATAAAATTATAATTAAAAGGTTAGTTGAAGATGCTAGAACACCCATTTTATCTATAGCTCGAGAAGTTGGCATATCTGGAGCAGCAATTCATCAACGCTTACGAAAATTAGAAAGCTCTGATTTAATGGCTGGTTCAAAATTAATTTTAAACCCCAAGGCATTAGGGTATACAACTACTGCATTTGTTGGTATTTTTTTAGATTCAGCAGCAATGTATTCATCAGCTATAAAAAAATTGAAACAAATACCTGAAGTTGTAGAAAGCCACTACACAACTGGTAATTGGGCAATTTTAATAAAGATTTTGAGTAAAAACAATGAAGATCTTATGTATTTATTAAACAATGATATACAACGAATAAAAGGGGTCTCTAGAACAGAAACATTTATATCACTTGACCAACAAATAAATAGGCAAATTACACTGTAATTAAAAAGCCTTAACAATTATGTTAAGGCTTTTTATTATGTCAAAAGTTTAATTTACTATTTTGCGTAGTAAAATAATTTTGTTTTTTCGTCAATACCACCAATCCACATTAAAATTTCATCTTCATGAGAAGAAACTGAAGACCAGTATTTAATTGCATCCTCATCCATTGCCGCTCCATAATTACTTTCTTCAAAAGCTGCAAAATCTGACCATGTTTCATAAAACATATATGAATGCCAGTCCATTCCAGAACCATACAAGTGACGACTTGCATACATGGCTAATGTTTTTCCACTTTCTTTATTATCCTTCAAACTTCCAGAAATTAGCCCTTCTGTAAAATCATTATTAGTTCCCCATTTAGTACTATACTTACTCAATACAACAACCTTTTTTGTTGACCAGTCCATATTTTCACTAACAAAACCTAATTTTTCCAACCCTTCAAATGTTCTAACTTGATCTGAATGGCCCTCTATAAACATTCCTAAATAAGCCATGTATTCTTTTTGCATTTTAGCTTGTGCTTTTTCATCAAGATTCATTGCTTTAATATTGTCACCAAGGATTTTATTACTGATATCTGAATCTTTCACTAAATCTTCTGCTGTCTGATAAAAGTCATAAATAGCATAGGTGTAATCACCTGCAAATGCATGAGCAAACATTCCTGAATTTACTATTTTCCTATCCTCTCCTAAAGATAAATTAGTAAACTTCTTGTGCAGCTCAAGAAAGGTTTCGGAATCTTGCCTTGGTACAGTAACATATGTAATATTGACTACGTTTTGAGCAACCAATACACATGAAACAATTAAAAATAAAAATGTAATAAATTTCTTCATAATGTTAGTTTAAGTAGTTAAAAGAGATTTGTAACTTATAACAAACCTTAATTTAACAGGTTAATAATAACAAATCTACAAAATTAATTGCTTAAAGAAATTAATTTTTTTATGTTTGACTTTAACTTAAAAAACAATAACCATGAAAAAAAAAGTATTTAGTTCACTTATTGCATTATTTAGCATCAATATTTTACTGGCTCAAATAGTTGTATTTACTCCTGTAAAAGTTGAGCAAGGAGATGTAGAGCAATTTTTAAATGTAGAAATGAATTACAGTAAGCAAATTGCACAGGATGCAGTAAATAATGGAAATCTTTTAGGCTGGGCATTATTAAAAAGTACCAATCCAGGACCAGATGATTTTAATTATATGTGGGTAAATGCTTATCCAGATATCAATACAGCAGCTAATGAAAACATGTGGTGGAATAATTCTGAAAAAGTAGTAGGTATAAAACCTGATGTATTATTTAGTGAGAGTTCAAAGTATAAATTTGACAGAAGTTATACGTATCAAATGAAATTGACAATTCCTAATGTTGCTGAAGCTGGATATGTAATTTTAAATTTTACTTCACCTGATGATGTTGATGCAGTTGCAGCAAGCGCTGAAAAATACGTGCTGCCTCATTTTAAGAAAAACATGAGTAATCATGGAATGGTAGGATGGGGAATGGCTACTAAAATAACCCCTCAAGGAAAAGACTATTCATCGGTTATGTTCTATGACTCTTATGATAATTTAGCAAATGCCATGAGACATCTTGCAGGAGATGGTGTAATGAAAGGATTGCCCTTCGATAAAATGGAAAAAGCCGTATGGGAGATGAGACCTTTAATGAAAGTCGTTGCAGGTACAGAAGCAAAACAATAAAACGTATATAAACATAAAAAAAGCCAAGACATATGTCTTGGCTTTTTTTGTACATAAGACGGGAATTATCTTCGATGAGTCTCGTTAAATCATTTTGAGATAAGCACTCATTTAAAATGAGTGCTTATTTTATATCCAAAATTTACACAAATAAATTTCCTTCAATTTTGGGCATAAAAAAAGCTCGAACAAAATATTCGAGCTTTTCATCTGTACAGAAGGCGGGACTTGAACCCGCACGGGCATTACTGCCCATTGGATTTTAAGTCCAACGTGTCTACCAATTCCACCACTTCTGCATTGGTATATTTTTGTAGATAGAGCGAAAGACGGGATTTGAACCCGCGACCCTCACCTTGGCAAGGTGATGCTCTACCCCTGAGCTACTTTCGCGTAGTCGTATTTTAATGAACAACCATTCATTAGAATGGGATGCAAATTTAA
>Ga0233438_10005818_pt1 | contig 10206 bp, 9 predicted proteins | sample SI_123_September_FD_182720 | JGI IMG/M metagenome (GOLD analysis project Ga0233438, IMG submission 182720) | Seawater microbial communities from Saanich Inlet, British Columbia, Canada - SI_123_September2016_10_MG | ecosystem: Environmental > Aquatic > Marine > Inlet | place: Canada: British... | reverse complement strand
CAAAATATCCGTCAGGTCAAGCTTGAGCGGGAATTTCAAGGATGCAATTTCGGTTTGGCGAAACTCGATTTCTTGGTCGTGATCGATGAACCGTTGCAGCAGGTCGTGATAGGTAAGCAGATTCTTCGACTGGTCGTGTTCGACCCGATACGCGCCGTCAGCCATCACCTCCATTCGACTGATGAGCGACTGCAACACAACGAGGGCCGCGTCGGTGTTCACACCGGGCGTAGCTATTGCCGAGAGACATTCCGGCGCTGCATATTGGGCAAGGGGTCCGAGGCCCTCTGGAAACTCTTGCCATCGTGTCGCGCGCGCAGCAGCGACTAGCGCTTTCAAAGCCTCCGGGGTCTTTTCCTTGGCGGCATGTTGAAACGCCACGAGCAGGTTGTCGAAGGCTGCTTGCCCGAGCAGTGTGGGGGCCGCCATCGTAAGCAACGACGCCATCGCGTAGTTCTGACCATTCTCGTAAAAGCCGATGCCTCGTTCGTAGTAGAAGGGTTCAACAGCGTAATCGACGAACATGAGCACCAGGAGGAAGCGCTTATCGCAGACATAGGTCACGCTTTTGAAATGGGTGAGAACATCGCGTTGCAGCGAAATCAACCGCTCGTGATTGCCCGGGCGACGTGACAGCGAGCGGTACTTGAGCTCCGGTGCTTGGAGCCGAGGGAGGTGTTCCTTGAGTTACGCGTAGGCAGGAGCGACGAGCGGGCCGTAACGCAAGTGAAGCGATTGAGCCTCGTGATGATAGTAAACCGCAGGCCGACAGCGTCATATTGGCTGGAAGGCAATAGTAAGTCACCGCAAGAGGCGATGGTGACCGGAGACTGCGGCGGGGTCAGAGAGCACGGCACGTTCGGAAATGGAAGCATTGAGGAACCTGAGAGATCCACTGTGGTCTCGGCTCGTAGCGGAAACGAGCAGAGTATGCTGGACGAATGGAGCATTCCTGAGAAAGGCAAACGCTACAGTGGAAGTCGGATTCGCTGGTAGTACTCAGAGCGCAGGAAAGCTGCGTACACGGGGAAGCGGCGAAGCAGATGAAGGCTGACTTTCGGGAAACATCACCCGCACTCACAGAGGCAGGAGCATGATGTCAACGCAACTGAGTCAGATAGCGAAGAAGGCCAAACTGGATCGCACGGTGCGATTTACCTCGTTGGCGCATTTGCTGACGCCGGAATTCCTCACGGAAACGTGGGCATGATGAACCGGCGCGCGGCCAGTGGGATCGACGGGGAGAGCACCGAGCAGTTTGAGAGCGAGTTGAAGCAGCGGGTCGAAGAGATTTGCGCACAACTTCGAGCCGGCGCCTATCGCGCACCACCGGTCCGGCGGGTTGAAATACCCAAAGGGCCAGGCAAAACCGGAACGCGCCCATTGGGGATTCCCACGGTCGCGGATCGGCTGGTGCAGCGAGCGGTAGCGCGCATTATCGAGGCTGTGTTCGAAGCGGATTTCCTCGACTGCAGTTACGGCTTTCGACCGGGGCGCAACCCTCATCACGCTTTGCAGGCACTGCGCCTGCAAATCGTGTCCAAGAAGGTGAACCACGTATTCGAGGCCGATATCCGCAGCTACTTCACCCGCATCAGTCATCAGTGGTTACGCAAGATGGTGGCCCATCGGATCGCCGACCCGGCAATTCTTAAGCTGATTGGAAAATGGCTTAAGGCCGGGGCGATGGTCGATGGGGCACTGATTTCAACCGAGGAGGGTACGCCACAAGGCGGCCCAATATCGCCTGTGCTGAGTAACATTTATCTGCACTTCACGCTCGACCTGTGGTTTGAAAAGAAATTCAAAGCACAGTGCCAGGGCGAGGCGTACTTGGTGCGTTTCGCGGATGATTTTGTGGGAAGCTTCCAGTTCTTGGGAGACGCGCAGAACTTCCAGCGCCAATTGCGGGAACGTTTTGCGCAGTTCAATCTGGAACTGGCCGAGGAGAAAACTCGGCTGTTGCTCTTTGGGCGTTTTGCGGCCGTCGAACGGCGCAAGCACGGACAGAGGCCAGAGACGTTTGAGTTTCTGGGCTTCAAGCACGTCTGTGGGGCGGATCGAGCAGGGCGTTTCGCCCTGATCCGTATCCCCTGCACCAAGAGCTGCAGAAAGTTCCTCGCTCGCGCCCGCGAGTGGTTGCTTGGACACAGACATTGGAAGAGACGCCAACAACAGCAACACCTCACGGTGATGCTGCGCGGCTTCTACCAGTACTTCGCCTTGCACCACTGCGACCGCAAGCTCAGCTGGATCCGCCACGAAATCCAGCGACACTGGGTGCACGCCCTGCAACGCCGCGGTCAACGACAGCGGATCAGCTGGGTGTATTTGAGCAATCGACCGTGGTTCGAGCTGCCGTCAGCTCGCACATTGCATCCAACGGTATGAGACGGAGGTCTTCGCAAATGTCATCTGGGGAGCCCAGTGCGGGAAATCTGCACGCTGGGTTCTGCTTGGGGAGACGAGTTCAAGAAGCCACGCTCGCTCGGTGAGGGCACTGGCGCGAAAGCGTCAGATAACAGTGAGGCTCCGCAAAGGGCTACCGCTTCAAGGCTCGTCTCTACCATCCTCCGAATTTGATTTTCGACAGGCACAGGGAGGAATGCCAAGAAGCGGAAGCGGTTTTCGGAGGAGCAGATAGCCTTTGCCTTGAGGCAAGTGGAGAGCGGCGCGACGACTGAGGAGATCTGCCACAAGATGGGGATCTTGGAGCCGAAGTTCTACCGCTGGAAGCGCGCGCTCTGAGTACCTTATGAACAACAGGAAGAAAGCAGATAATGATTTTGAACTCGTCTGAACTGGATTAAGGCCTGTATCTGCCAGCTGGTTAAGAGTACGACTTGGAGCAGGGCTTCGACGCAGCCTTTATTTCAATTCGCTTTGTTTATCTGGATTTTTTTGAATGTTAGCAATTAAAGTCGCGGCCAATGGTGGTCTTCATCTGCATATGGATGGCGTCGCCGTCGGTGAGATTTTGAACTTCCGAAAAATGGCCAACCCTGATCGGCTCGTCTTGGGGTTCGCAGGAGCCAACATCCAGCCATTCGAAATCAGAAAAACTGATCCAAACTATTTAGCGATAGTTTATCAGATGTCAGCTTACGTTAAGATGCCTTTGTAGATTGTGAGCTGACCTGACGGATATTTTGGACCAGCGGGATAGAGGGATAGAGACTACTGCATCGCGGCGGCGCATGTCTCGGCTGTTTCCGTGTTGTTGAGGGTGGCCCCCGGCGGGACACACAATTTGGGCACCGGTGCGGGGTATTCGGTGAAACAAATTTTGTCCGCAGTCGCTGAAGTTTCAGGCCGTGATGTGCCGCACAAGCTTTACCCACGCCGGTCAGGCGATCCAGGGATACTGGTCGCCGATCCGTCTGCCGCGAGACGTGATCTGGCATTTAGGGATGACCACTTCAAAGGGGGCAGATCAAGCGGCTAGCATTCTGCAGGCTAGCAGTGTCGGGATGATTGCAGCAGCGAAACTGAAGTGCCTTCCATAGAAGAGTGATGCAACTGCGGTCTTAAAAATATCAGCAGATGTTTGCGTGCCATATTCGATCATCTCTTACGCAGCGGAGTTACACTTGGCGTGCGCTGATACCGGCAGCAGCGAAAATGAATGCGCTTGATATCGGAATGGCGACGACGTTTGTATACGGCTTTCCGTTGCCATTCGAACGAGCAATATGCTGCATTATCGATCTTTCCCTGCATTTTCGATAAGCAAGCTCGCCTAGAATTTGCGCGCTGCAAAATCTCGAAATTCAGAATATTCCTTGAAGAGGGCTAGCGAACACAATCGAGCCATGCTACTTTTTTTTATCAAGGACGGATATTGGATCGGCGTCTGACGTGCTGTAATCCGAATCCTTCCGACGCAAGCGGCAGTGTTGCCGAGAATTCTGCGTCCGATCCTGTCGATATAACTTCGTGGCACTGGCGCCGTCTGCTGATCAATCCCTGCGCGCTTTGCATTGGAGTTGTTCGACGTGGCCACGATTGATATTCCCATTGGTTTGCTGATCTCCGTTGATGGACCCTATAGCGCGGTGTCGGCCGGCATGCTGGCCGGTGCGCTTCTTGCTATCGACGAGGTGAATGGCAGCGGCTTGCCTGTGCGGCTCGATCCCGTGGTCGGAAATCCGCAGGGCCAGCTTGCGCGCTATGTCTCGATCAGCGGGAGTATGCTGGCGTCTGGCATCCGTCATGTGGTGGGCTGTTATACGTCGTCCTCGCGCAAGGAGGTCATTCCGCTGTTCGAGAAGGCGGATGCATTGCTCTGGTATCCCTCGCATTATGAAGGCTTCGAGAGTTCGCCGAATGTCGTCTATACCGGCCCCGTTGCTAACCAGCATTTGCTGCCACTGATCGATTATCTGCTGCAGCATGTCGGGCGCCGCGCATTCTGCATCGGGTCCAATTATATCTGGGCGTGGGAAAACAATCGCGTCATGCGCGAGGCGATGGCTGCGGCTGGTGGCTGCGTGATCGCTGAACGTTACTTCGCGATGGACGACACGGATTTCGGCCAGATCATTCAGGCAATTCTGAACGAGCGGCCATCCTTCATCTTCAACACGCTTATTGGCATTTCGTCTTATCAGTTTCTGCGCGACCTGCGGGCTGCTTGTGCGCAAGAGGGAATCGACCAGCCAGCTGTGCTTCCGATCGCCAGTTGCACGCTGTCGGAGCCCGAGCTTGAGGCCGTCGGTCGCGAGGCCGCCGATGGGCACATCGTATCCAGCGTCTATTTTTCGTCGATCAAGTCGCCGGAGAATGCCCGTTTCGCCGCAGCTTATAAGGCGCGCCGGCCAGGTGGGCCGGCGGTATCCGCTGACGCCGAAGCAACATATCTCGCGGTCAAGCTGCTCGGTCTGGCGCTGGCCGAGGCCGGCACCTCGGAGATCGGCGCGGTCAAGCAAGCGGTTGCTCGTCAAGTGCTGACGGCGCCGCAGGGCCAAGTGCAGATCTCTCCCGAAACGATGCATGCGACGCTGACGCCGCGCATCGGTCGTTCGACATCGGCGGGTGAGTTCGAGATCGTGGTGGAGGCGTCGCAACCGATCCCGGCTGATCCCTATTTACTTCAAAATTCGTCGCGCTTCGGTGCGGTTTCAGAGCGTTCGAAATTGCGGGTCGTGTCATGATTGGTCAACCGCTGGTCCAGAATTTTCGCGGCAATCGCGCCTTGTTGTGGGGTGGGCCTGACGCTGCCACCGAGACGCTCGAGAAAACGCTGGCCAGGGTCGGCGTTTCGCTTGCGCGCTTCGAGGATGTTGACCTCACCACGCTTGATCCAAATCGCGACGTGTTGCTCATCGATGGCGATTTTCCGTTTAATCCCGCATCTGTACTGGTCGGCGAAACGGCTCTTCCGATAGTGCCCGCCATAGGAATCGTTGGAATCGAAGCGCCGAGCCGATTGAGGCTTCTGACAGAAGCTGGAGTGACCAGTTTCCTTCGCAAGCCAATCCACGCCGGTGCGGTCTACTCGGCACTGTTTCTCTGCGTGAACAACTATCGTCGGATGCGCGGCATGGAGCTGCGCCTGGCTGAGCACGACCGAAGGCGTAACGGTCGTCGTTTTGTGATCAAAGCCGTCGTGACACTCGTTCAGTCCCACGGGCTGAACGATGACGAGGCTTTTGCCTGGCTGCGGCGCGAAAGCATGCGCCGCCGTCAAGGCATCGAGGAGTCCTGTGAGGCCCTCCTGACAGAGGGTTTTGGCAACTACCCGGCGCATTGGCCATCGGACAGCACAAAAGCCGGTTCATCAAACAAGGAGGACTATGGGGATGCGTCGCTTACTAATGATGACGGCTGCCGCGATAGCGATGGCCGTACCGTTGGCCGCCATGGCCGCGGACCCGATCAAGCTCGGCGTGCTTGAGGACCAATCCGGCGATTTCGCGCTGGCCACGATCGGCAAAGTTCACGGCATTCAGCTTGCGGCAGAGGAAATCAATGCTGCCGGCGGTATCGCCGGACGCCCGCTGGAACTGGTCATATACGATACGCAGTCGGACAACACACGGTACCAGGAGTTCATGCGCCGCGCATTGCAGCGCGACAAGGTCAACGTGGTGTTCGCCGGATTCTCGAGTGCGTCGCGTGAAGCCTACAGGCCGATCGTCAAACAGCTCGACGGGTTCGCATTCTACAACAACCAGTACGAAGGCGGCGTCTGTGACGCGAACATGATTGTGACCGGCGCGGTGCCGGAGCAGCAATTCTCGACACTCATTCCGTGGATGATCGAAAAGTTCGGCAAGAAGGTCTACACCATCGCGGCGGACTACAATTTCGGACAGATATCGGCCGAATGGGTCCGCAATATCGTCAAGCAGAATGGCGGCGAAATGGTTGGCGAGGAGTTCATCCCGCTCGGGGTGTCGCAGTTCTCCTCGACGATTCAGAACATTCAGAAGGCAAAGCCCGATGTGCTCATCACGCTGCTCGTCGGTACGGCGCAATCGTCTTACTACGAGCAGGCGTCGGCCGCGAATTTGCGCGTGCCGATGGGTAGCTCCGTCAATGTCGGTCAGGCCTATGAGCACAAGCGCTTCAAGCCGCCGAGCCTTGCCAACATGTATGTGACGACGAACTGGATTGAAGAAATCGCCGATCCGAAGAGCAAGGAATTCGTCGCCAAGTGGCGCAAGAAATTCCCCAACGAGCCCTACATCAATCAAGAGGCGGAAAATTCCTACCTCGCGGTCTACCTCTACAAGCAGATGGTGGAGCGCGCCAAGGGCTCGACCAAGCGTGACGATCTTCGCGCAGTCATTGCCAAGGGTGATGTCTGTTTCGACGCGCCGGAAGGCAAGGTCTGCATCGACCCCAAGAGCCAGCATATGTCGCACACGATCTATCTCGCCAAGGTCAATGACGTCCATTCGATCTCGTTTCCGAAAACCTGGGAAGACGTCAAGCCCTATTGGCTGGGCGAAGCGGGTTGCGATCTGACGAAGAAGAATCCGAGCGCTCAATATACGCCGAGCAATCCGCCGCCGAAGTAAGCGGATCGGCAATTGCCGGTGAGGGCTGCGATAGCCCTCACCGGATGTTTCTATCGTGGTGCAGATCGGTTTTCAGCGGGAGCTTCAACAACGTGGTCGGTTTTCTCTATCAATTCGGAGACGCTGCGGCTTTTCTGGTTCTGTCCGCCTGCGGCCTCGCAATCATCTTCGGGATGATGGGCGTCATCAATCTCGCGCACGGCGAATTCATCATGGGCGGCGCCTATGTGACGGCGACGGTGTCGAAGATGGGCGCACCGCTGCCGCTCGCCATCCTGTGCGGCGCTTTGGCGGCGGGTCTCGTCGGCATCGTGCTTGAGCGCCTGGTCATCCGTCATCTCTACCATCGCCCCCTCGATACCATCGTCGCCACATGGGGCATCAGTCTTATCGTATCGCAAGGCACGTTGATTTTGCTGGGACCGAGCCTGACCGATATGTCCACGCCGCTTGGCAGCGTGACGATCGGCGAGCTATCCTATTCGGTCTATCGTTTTGCGCTGATGGGCGTCGCCGTGGCGATCCTCGCTGGCCTCTATGCGCTATTCAACTTTACGCGTTTCGGCGTGCTGGCGCGTGCGACCATCCAGGTGCCGCACATGGCGGAGTCGCTGGGTGTCAATACCCGCCTGATCTACAGTCTGACCTTCGGCATCGGCGCAGCCTTGGCGGGCGCAACTGGCGGGCTCTACGCGCCGACGATGAGTCTGGTGCCCACGATGGGCGCGCAGTTCATCATGGAGGCGTTCGTCACGGTCGTGGTGGGCGGAGGCGACGTTTTTCTCGGCACGGCGCCGGCTGGAGTCGCTCTCGGTTTTGTCAAGGCATTGATGACGACGTGGCAAGGCCAGCTTGCCGGTCAGATAGGCCTGCTCGTGGCGGTCATTCTTGTGATCCGCATTCTGCCTCGCGGCATTTCCGGCCTCATCCTGCGCGAGCGGGCATGAGTGCGGCTATCGATTGGAGATTTCCCGTGCGGCAAATTTTGAATCGCCTTGAAGGTCCGCAGACGCTGGGCCGAGGCCGCAAGTTTTGGATATCGGCGGGCGCCGTCGTGGCGCTTGCCATGGCCTACCCGCTGGTTGCGGATGCTTACACGGTCGGCAATACGATCTACTTTTTCAACTGGGTCTTCATGGCGATGGGGCTGTGCCTGATCTGGGGCTATGGCGGCGCACTCAGCTTTGGTCAGACCGCGTTCTTCGGCCTGTCGGGTTACGCTTACGGCATTGTCACGCTCAATTTCGGTGCGGCTTATGGCCTGACGCTTTTCGCGATGATTGTTGCGGTGGCGGCGTCGGCTGTTGTCGCGGCTGTGCTTGGCTATTTCCTGTTCTTCGGCCGCATCGGCGGCGTCTTCCTCGGTATCGTGACATTGGCCGTCACGTTGGTGTTCGAGCGCTTCATGGCCCAGACGGCGGCACCGGAATGGCGTATCGGCAACGCGCGCCTGAACGGCTTCAACGGCATGAGCGGAATGCCGCCGCTGACGATTCCGTGGCATGGCGGCGACATCGTGCTGGCTCCCGATATCCCGCTTTATTACGTCGTGTTGGGTCTGCTGGTCGTGGTCTATCTGGCGCTCCGCATTCTGGTGAACTCGTCATTCGGCTATGTCGTCGTTGCGATTCGCGAGAACCCGCAGCGCGCGACCATGCTTGGTTACGATGTGCGGAAGTATCAGCTTGCGACGTTTGTGATTGGCGCCGCCCTGGCAGGGTTGAGTGGCGTGCTCTACACGAGCTGGGGTCAGTACATCACGCCATCCAGCATGGGGATCACCGCTGCGGCGCTGCCGATTATCTGGGTGACAGTTGGCGGTCGCGGGGATCTGACGACGACGGTGCTCGGCACGTTATTCCTGCTCGGGACATTCCAGGCACTGACGATATATGGCAGCCAGTATGCATTGGTTGTGATGGGACTGCTGCTGGTGTTGACCGTCCTGCTCGCACCTAACGGGTTGGTCACGGCGCTCGCGCAGTTGCCTCAATGGCTGGATCGTCGCTTCCGCAAGGGAGGCGTTGCGTAATGGCCCTGCTCGAAGCTCGGAAGCTTAACAAGAATTTCGGCGGTCTGAAGGTCACAGCCGATGTCGATTTTGCGCTGGAGCCGGGTGAGTTGCATTGCCTGATCGGTCCCAACGGTGCCGGCAAGAGCACTTTCTTCCGGTTGATCCTCGGTGAGTATACACCGACCAGCGGCTCCATCTTCTACGATGGTGAAGATATCACCGCGCTGGAGCCGCATGACCGGATTCGCCGCGGCATCAGCGTCAAGTTTCAGGTACCTGGCATCTTCTCGTTGCTGAGTGTCAGCCAGAACCTCGAAATCGCTCTGCAGCGGCATTACCATGGCGAAAGCCTGCAGAGCGAGATCGACCGCGCTCTCCGTTTCCTCAATCTGTCCAGTGAGGCGACTCAATTGGCGGGCAATCTCAGTCACGGCCAGAAGCAGTGGCTAGAGATCGGCATGGCGGTGAGCCTCAAGCCGAAACTGCTCCTGCTCGACGAACCGACCGCCGGCATGTCACCCGAGGAGACCCGCGCGACCGGTGAGATGGTGCAGGCGCTCAAGGATGGCGGCATGACGGTTCTTGTCGTCGAGCACGACATGGCATTCGTGCGTCAGGTCGCGACGCGCGTCACGGTTCTGCATTTCGGCCGCATCTTCATGCAGGGCAGTATCGACGAGGTGATCGCGGACGAGCGTGTCGCCGAAATCTATCTCGGTCAGGGCCACGGCCCGCACCATGAAGCGAGCGTGCCGGATCAGCCGCCAGCTCGGAAGACGCAGGATATCGCTCATGGTTAAGCACTTGCTCTCCATCTCCGGGCTGCGGGCTGGCTACGGCGGTAAGCCGGTGCTTCAAGGCGTCGATCTGACGGTCAACGACGGCGAAATCCTCGCGCTGATCGGCCGTAATGGCGTCGGCAAATCGACGCTCATCAAGGCGATCATTGGGCTTCTACCTCCGAGCGATGGATCGATCCGTTTTAGGGGGGATGAAATCGGCGGAATGGCGCCGCACGCCCGTGCGCGCCTCGGGCTTGGCTATGTGCCGCAAGGGCGCGATGTGTTTCCGCGCATGAGCGTTGAGGAAAATCTGCGTGTCGGCGAGAGCATTCGTGGGGGGGCACCCGACTACGACCAAGTCTATCGCTACTTTCCGATTCTGCAC
>Ga0233438_10005812_pt1 | contig 10213 bp, 7 predicted proteins | sample SI_123_September_FD_182720 | JGI IMG/M metagenome (GOLD analysis project Ga0233438, IMG submission 182720) | Seawater microbial communities from Saanich Inlet, British Columbia, Canada - SI_123_September2016_10_MG | ecosystem: Environmental > Aquatic > Marine > Inlet | place: Canada: British... | reverse complement strand
TGACATAAGCTGCAGGGATATGATTGGTCAAAAACTAACTAAATAGATGTCATGAGGCATGACATCTATCATTACTGTGTATTACAAATAGGCACTTAACGCTTCACTATCACCAATGAACTCACCACTAATAAATATTTGTGGCACAGTATCGCGTCCTGTGATTGCTTTGAGTGAGGTTAAAGATGCATCTCTTCCTAGTACAATCTCTTCATAATCATATCCAGCTGCACTGAGTTCGGCTTTAGCTTTAATGCAGAATGGACAGTTAGGTTTCGTGAAAATACTTACATCTTGTGGTGCTTTAGCTTCAGGATCTAAATAGCTTAACATTGTGTCAGCGTCAGATACCTCAAATGGGTCACCTGGTAAGTCAGGCTCAATAAACATCTTTTCAATGATCCCGTCATTAACCAGCATTGAATAGCGCCAGCTACGCCTGCCGAAACCAATTCCAGATTTATCGACGAGTAAACCCATTTTTTCTGTAAATTCTCCATTACCATCGGGCACAACTGTAATATTTTGTGCTTCTTGATCGGCAAGCCAAGCGTTCATTACAAATGTATCATTAACGGAAATACATACAATGTCATCTACGCCATGTTTGGTAAATGTTTTTGCTAACTGATTATAACGTGGCAAGTGTGTCGACGAACATGTAGGCGTAAATGCGCCTGGTAATGAAAATACGACAACTTTTTTGCCACTGAATAATCCTTTTGTATCTAACGTGTGCCATTCATTGCCTACCCGTACAGGCCAAGTTATATTTGGTACTGATGAGCCTGTTTTGTCTGTGAAATTTGGATTGGTTAACATAATATTTCCTAATTAATGGTAGTGAATAGGCACTAATATACGATTAGAATTTTAAACAGGCAATCAAATAAAACTAATTAGAACAATCGGTTAAATTGAAAGCTCATCAATGACAAAAAACAAAAGATGACAATAAGTTAACGCCTAATATTATAGTCCAGAAAATCGATTACTCGTATTGTTGACATGTGTTGGCTTGGCATAAATGTAAATGATGTTTTTATGTTGTTATATAGATATGTTTATTTTTTTCTTAATCAATTAAGAAAGATGTTGATTTATACATTTAATTTCATTATTGTTACAACCTAGTAACATAAGTTACGATCTCAACAGAGAACAATAGGACACACACATATGAAAACTAATAAAATTTTTAAGCCTGCAATAATATCATTAGCTGTTTCAGCTGCGATGTTTTCAGGTAGTGCTTTAGCACAGCAAGCAAGCACAAACGAAGTTGCGGATGATGTTGAAGTTATTGCTGTTAGCGGTATTCGTGGTTCACTAATTCGTGCACAAGCCATTAAACAAGATAACAAATCTATCGTAGAAGCTATTTCAGCTGAAGACATCGGTAAATTACCTGATTCATCTATCGCTGAATCATTAGCGCGTCTTCCTGGTCTTGCCGGTGAACGTGTTGGCGGTCGTACTTCTGGTATTTCTGTTCGTGGTTTTAAAGAAGATTTCACAGGTACTACACTAAACGGTCGTGAATTGATCGGTATTGGTGATAACCGTGGTGTTGAATATGATCTTTATCCTTCTGAGATCATGACTGGTGCAACAATTTATAAAACGACTGATGCGTCGTTAACGACTCAAGGCATCGGTGGTACAGTAGATTTACAAACAGTTCGTCCTTTATCTGCCGAACGTACTTTAACTATCAATGGTAGTTATGAGCAAGCAGGTAATGAATCTGATAATCCAGAATTCGATAACACAGGTAAGCGTTTTGCGTTATCTTTTGTTGAAAAATTTGCGGATGATACAGTTGGTCTAGCGGTTGCTTATGCAACGGCGGAATCTCCAAATAACCAACGTAAATATGGTGTATGGGGTTACAATGCGCAAAATAATGGTGACGATTTTGTACCAGCTGGTTTAGATTTAAATAATCAATCAACATTACTTGATCGTGAAACGGTTTCTGCAGTATTACAATTCCAACCAAATGACCAACTAGACATCGTTCTTGACGTGCTAGACATCAGTTATTCTGATTCAGGTGTTTTACGTGGTTTCATCGAACCGTTTTCTCTAGAAGTTGATGCTGCTGGTAATCCGGTATATCAAGGTTCTGGTAATAACGTAAGCGGTAACCAAGTAGGTGTTAATCCAGTACTTCGTACCGATCCATTACAAAAAGATGGTTCACTTCAAGCATTTGGTTTAAACGTAAACTATGCGATTGATGATACATGGTCTGTAGAAGTTGATTTAGCGTCAAGTGAATCTGCTAAGCGTGATCTTCGTGCAGAATCTTATGCAGGTTTAGCTCGCTCAGGTACCTTAGGGTCTGATGAGTTAGGTACTCGTTCATTCGAAATGAGTGAGAATGGTGTATTCTTCACTGGTCAATCTGGACTTGGTGCTTTTGCTGACGCAAATGCGTTACAGTTAACTGGCCCGCAAGTTTGGGGTGGTGGTATGGCTAATATCGCTGATCAGTTTACATCAACCGTGTTACAAGAAAACGGACAGCCGTTCAGTTTCTTGAATGCGCAAGATGGTTTCATGAACTATGCTGATTTTGCTGAAGAATTAACTACAGCAAAAATTCAAATTCAAGCCGAGCTTGATGGTGGTTTATTCACAAACGTAGTAACTGGTTTACATATCAGCGACCGTTTTAAAGAAAAAATCAACAAAGGTTTATTTGCAACTGCTGCTTCATACCCTTTTTCTACAGGTATTCCGAGTGAATATGTCTACGGTCTTGCGGATTTGAGCTGGGCTGGATTAGGACAGGTTGTTGCGTATGACGGTTTTGCACCTTACTATGATGATACTTATACATTAAATGATGCAGGTCTTCTTGAGCCAGACCGTTTAGGTGATACATTTACGGTTGATGAGCGAGTAACGACTTTCTTCGTTAAAGCTGATTATGAAACTGAACTTGGTGATATGCCTGTATTTGGTAACGTCGGTCTGCAATATGTCCGTAGTGATCAATCTTCTTCTGGTTATATCGGTGTTGTTGGTGATAACTTCGCAGTATGTGATGATAACAACGATGGTGAAGTAGATCAGAGCTGTAAAATTACAGCGGGTGATAAATATACGCACTTACTACCTAGCTTTAACTTAAGTGCTGAAGTAGCGGATAACCAGTTTGTTCGTCTTGCCGCTTCTAAAACTATCTCTCGTGCTCGTATTGACCAAATGCGTGCCTCTGGTTTTGTTAAATTTGATCAGAACATCGATTTAATCACAATACCAAATACGCTTGCAGATGTTGAAGCTAATGGTTCACCTTGGTCTAAAGTAACGGGTAACCCAATGTTACGTCCGTTAGAAGCAAATAACTTTGATGTTGCATACGAAAATTACTTCGATGATGAAGGTTATGTCTCAGTTGCTGTGTTCTATAAAGATCTTGTTAACTGGACTCGTGATGGTAACGAATATATTGATTTCACCAATGATCCAACGAATGGTGGTGCAAACTACTTCATTCCTGGTTTCCATGACCGTGTTATCGACCAAGATGGTGTTTATGGTCCATTAAATACGCCTTACTCACAAGGTGATTTAGTTACTCCTCCTGATTTTGGTGCATACTCGTTCTTCGAAGATGGTCTTAAAGGCGAAGTTAAAGGCATCGAAGTGACTGCAAACATTCCATTAAACATGTTAGCGGATGAGCTTGACGGATTTGGTGTAGCAGCCTCTGCTACGTTAATCGATGCGAAACTAGACAATGGTGCAAGCATCCCTGGTCAGTCTGATAGCGTTTACTCGTTAACAGCTTACTATGAGCGTGATGGATTTGAAGTACGTGTTGCTGCAACTGATCGTGATGGGTTCACTACCTATGAGCGTGGCGGTTCTAACAAGATTGCTGAAGCAAGCCGTGACGGTGTGACATTGATAGATGCACAAATCAGCTATGACTTCTCGGCAGCTGGTATGGAAGCATTACAAGGTCTTAAAGTATCACTTCAAGGTACTAACTTAACAGATGAAGATGAATCAACGCGTGCTGGTAACGGAATCGTTACTGTTAATCGTCAGTTTGGTCCTTCATACTTACTAAACGTTAACTACTCTTTCTATTAAGATATAGTAAACTGTAAAGACCTCATGGCTCAGGCGATGAGGTCTTTTTTTTGTCTTATTTATTTTTGGCTTCAGATTAGGTAAAGTCAAAAATAAATCACGCATATAAGGTATTTGATACATGCAACAACCAATCAAAAAAGTCGTCATTGCTGGTGGTGGTACTGCCGGCTGGATGACTGCTGCGCTGATGCAAAAAGTCTTACAGGGGCAAGTTGAAATCGAGCTGATTGAATCAGAAGATATCGGTATTGTCGGTGTCGGTGAAGCAACGATCCCACCAATTCAAGTCTTTAATCAATTTTTGGGTGTGGATGAAAAAGAATTTTTACGTGAAACCAACGGGACAATTAAGCTTGCCATTCAATTTGAAAATTGGCGTGTTAAAGGTGAATCTTATTTACATACATTTGGTGCACCTGGAGCAAATCTAGGATTTTGTAATTTTCAGCATTATTGGTTACGTGCTTATCAAGCAGGTTTAGAAAAGTCGATTTGGGAATATGATTTAAATTACCTATGCAGTGTAGACGGTTCATTTAATAAAATTAATACGCAAAACCCCATGTTTGATATGCCTTATGCTTATCATTTTGATTCGTCTTTATATGGTAAGTATTTACGAAAAGTTGCTGAAAAAGGCGGTGTTATTCGTACCGAAGGGATTATCGAGCATGTTCAACAAGATCCAATCTCCGGAAATATTACGGGCTTACAGTTAAAAAGTGGTAAGCAACTTCAAGGTGATTTGTTTATTGATTGTACTGGCTCTCGAGCGATTTTATCTCAACAAACATTAGGTGTGAAATACGAAGATTGGTCACACTTACTAGCGGCTGATAGTGCGCTAGCTGTTCAGACTAATCGGTTTGATAAAACCTTACCTTATACTCGAAGCATCGCGCATGACAAAGGCTGGCAATGGCGGATACCATTAACCAATCGCAACGGTAACGGCATTGTTTTCTCATCAAAATATATGACAGATGAAGAAGCACATGATCGCCTGATCAATAATTTAGGGTCAGATCCAATTAATGACGTACGTAAAATATCGTTCAAAACGGGTCGAACAAAAGAACAATGGCATAAAAACGTGATCAGTATTGGCTTGGCAAGTGGATTTTTAGAGCCACTAGAATCAACCAGTATTCATTTAATCCAATCAGCGATTGTGCGTTTACTTAAATTGTTTCCGCATCATGGGATCCAACAATCAGCCGTCGATTTATACAACGCTGAATCCAAGACAGAATATGAAACTATTCGAGATTTTATTATTTTGCATTATCATGTAAATGAGCGAACTGATTCTGATTTTTGGCAAGATATGCGAAATTTACCGTTACCGGATCGGCTGGCACAAAAAATCCAAGTATTTAGTGATGTGGGTGAGATCTTTAATGATCAGCATGATATTTTCCGTGATGCGTCTTGGTTACAAGTGATGCTCGGCCAAGGGATCATGCCAAAAGATTATCATCCTGCAGCAAATCAAATGAGCGAAGCCCAGTTAACTGACACCTTGGACAAAGTGTTTGCAGCAAAACGTCAACCGTTGGTAAAAATGTTACCGCATGATGACTTTTTAGCACATTATTTAAACGTGTAGCAGGGGATGGTTTTGTTAGGAAAAAAATTATGAATCCGCAACGCATTGTTATTTTAGGGGGCGGAACAGCTGGTTGGATGGCGGCAAACCTGTTGGCACATCGTTGGAGTGAGCACCCAATTAGTATTACTGTCGTTGAATCACCAGACATTGGTATTATCGGTGTAGGGGAAGGTTCAACACCGAGTTTAAAACGCTTTTTTGAAGATTTAAATATTCCAGAGTCGGATTGGATGGAGCGATGCAAAGCGACATATAAAGTGAATATAGAATTTGCAGGTTGGAGTCCTAATTCAGCAAATGCTAGTTATAGTCATCCCTTCATCTCACAGTTGGATACGTTTAGTGAGCGTCCATTTCAAGTAAATTGTTATACGCGCCGTTTAGGTTTGGATGTTGAAACGACACCAGAAAAATTTCTGTTTAATGGTTGGCTTGCTAAGCATAATAAACATCCAATTGCTCCGGAGAATTTTCCATTTAATGTTGAGTATGGGTATCATTTTGATTCAGGTTTACTGGGGCTGTTTTTAGCTGAGCATGCACAACAACTTGGTGTGGAGCATAAGCAACGAAAGATTGAACATGTACAACAACACCCCGATGACAGTATTGCGGCATTAGTCTGTGATAATGGTGAAGTGATCACCGGAGATTTATTTTTTGATTGTACGGGATTTAGGTCGGTGCTGTTACAACAAACTTTAGGCGTTAAATTTAATACGTTCAAAGATAATTTATATAATGATGCTGCAGTAGTCTTTCCTACTGCGGTAGATCATAATCAACCAGTAGAAACACAAGCGACCGCCTTATCTAATGGCTGGGCGTGGCGTATTCCGTTAACCCACCGCACTGGGAATGGTTACGTTTACAGTCAAGATTTCATCTCGGCAGATCATGCAGAAACGGAGTTTCGTGCGCATTTAGGTTTGCTTGATAGTGATATAGAAGCTCGTCATTTACAAATGAATGTAGGGCAAGTGAGTCAACACTGGTACAAAAACTGTGTTGGATTAGGTTTATCACAAGGGTTTATTGAACCGTTAGAAGCGACAGCGTTGCATTTGGTACAAACCTCAGTTGAACGCTTTATTGAAGAATACGAAGCGGGGCATTTTTCGAATAAGCGCCAAGATAATTACAATAATATTATCAATGAAAACTTTGAACGGGTACGTGATTACATCGTGGCTCACTATAAGCTCAATACTCGAGATGACTCCGAATATTGGCGTGCTAATCGTAATAATGAGCATATATCCAAGCCTTTACTACAGTTACTTGATGTCTGGTTTAGGCGTGGTGATTTAACACAACACCTTAAAGAAAACGGTCATGCGTCGCATTTTAGCGCGACTTCATGGCATTGCCTGTTATCTGGATATGGAGCGTATCCGCCATTGTCCGTCAATCAACCGGGTACAGGTGATCTGTATTCGGATAATCAACTTGATGCTTTTTTTAAAGGGTGCCTAATAAATTTTAAATCTTCGCGTATGTAAGGGCTGATATGTATTCTACTGCTCCAGCCGTTGGTCATGTTAAGCACATAACTGAAAATGTATTATGGTGTCGGATGCCGTTACCTTTGGCACTAGATCATATTAACGTCTATCTAGTTAGAGATAATCATGGCTGGGCAATTATTGATTGTGGGATGGCAACGAGTGAGACGATTGCGGCATGGACATCGATTATCGGGCAATTAGACGGGCCGATTACGCGAGTCATTGTTACGCACATGCATCCTGATCATATTGGCTGTGCTGGCTATTTGACACAAACTTATCGCGTCGATTTGTACATGGCACAGACCGAGTATTATGCTGCGAGAGCATTATACGCCGGCAATCAAGGTGCGGATAATTGGCAAGATCGTCGGTATTATCGAGCAGCAGGTTTTTCGCCTGATCAGGTTACTCAGTTTACTCAAGGGAAAGGAGGATTTGGCAAGGTTGTCTCTCCGCTACCTTTGAGCTTTGTTCGATTAGTACCGGGTGAAACTTTGCTGATAGACCAATCTTCATGGCAATTAATACTTGGACTTGGTCATTCTCCAGAGCACATTAGCTTATTTAACTCTGAATTTGATATGTGTATAGGTGGGGATCAAGTGTTACCCAAAATCACACCCAATATAGGCGCTTATAGTACTCAACCTCTATCTAATCCTTTGTATTATTACTTACAAACGTTAGAACAGTTTGCCCAGTTACCACAATCGACGTTACTGTTGCCATCGCATAAAAATCCGATCAGGGATATTCCTAACAGGGTAGCTGAGATTATTCATCATCATCACATCCATCTTGATAACTTAATGCAAGCTTGTCTTTCTCCACAAACCGTCGTGAGTTTATTACCCGTTATGTTTCAACGCCAATTAGGTAAACAGCAAATGTTCTTTGCTGTTGCAGAATGCCTAGCGCACCTAAATTACTTACTTGAGCAAGATAAGTTAACTTGCGTAAAAGATGATTCTGGAGTCAATCAATATCAAACTAAGCCTTAAGTAATACTTGTAGAGTGTTGATTGTATTTGTTATCAGATTCGTAAAAAGATGTAGTACATCAACCCATGAATCAGACAATCTATAGCAATTACTAATTACAAACTAAGGTGTTTATTATGCGATTGAATGAACCAGTGACTCAACGTGAGTATCGATTTGAGCATACTGAGAGACTCATCTCAGCGACCGATAAGCATGGAAGAATTACTCACTGCAATGATGCATTTCAACGAGTCAGCGGCTATGAAAGAGAAGATTTAATTGGTTAACCGCATAATTTAATTCGTCATCCTGATATGCCTTCTCCGGTATTTAAAGAAATGTGGGATACGTTAAAAGCCGGCAAAATTTGGATGGGATTGGTGAAAAATCGTCGGGCTGATGGAGATCATTATTGGGTGTCTGCTTTTGTTACTCCAGTTCATGAAAACGGCACATTAATTGGCTACTAATCGGTACGAGTTACTGCTACCGAAGATGAAAAAAAACGAGCCACAGAAATATACGCCAAACTTCGAGCAGGCAAGCCCGCTATTAGCTTTACCCAAAAATGCATGAATTTGATTAAAGGCTATTTACCCTATTTAATTATAGGTGGATCAGCATTAGGTATTGACGTGTTCTGCTGCCGTGCAACAAAACCAAAGTACACAACAAATTGCCTCTGCGATTACACAAATGAGTGCAGCTATCCAAGAAGTGGCTGAACGCGTTGAATCTAACGCGCAAAATTCAAAACAAGCGTATCAAAATGTTAATTCTGGTAATGATCGTGCTAAAGAAGCATTAGATACCATTAATTTATTGAATGATGCGGTAGAATCAAATACTTCTACAGTCGTTGAACTGGCTGAATCAACGGGTCAAATAGGTCAAGCCGCGAATATTATTTCTATTATAGCTGAACAAACTAATTTATTAGCACTTAACGCGGCTATTGAAGCTGCACGTGCGGGTGAACAAGGTGTCGCTATAGTCGAAAAAACGCGTGATGCATTAGCGGAAATAAACCAAGCAGTGAGTATGATTTCAAATATGACGATTGAGATGTCATCCTCGGTCGAAGAGCAAAGTAATGTTGCTGAACATATCAATGAGCAGATCGTAGGGATTGCTGATGGTGCAATGGAAACTAAAAGTGCATCAGAAAAAGCCTTAGCAGCAAGTAAGACATTAAAAGAAACCATTACGATGGTTAATTCTGTTATCGACCGTTTTCAAACTTCAGGTAAAACATCAACCGATTAATCAATATGTTATATCTCTATGTAAGTGATTTCTCACCTGCATAGAGACTTTTAGTGACAATTAACCTGTTTTTAATTCAACCTTTTCTCTATTATTGTCTATATTTACTACAAAGGTCTAATTAGAGTCAGTAATGTGAACCCAAATCGTCGTATTACACTATTCGTTTTTTTGTTTTTTCTAGTGTGCTCAATGTCAGCATGTTTTATTTATTTTGAATTACAAAGCAAATTAACTAACATTGAAAATCAGATAGAGTTGCACAACGAAGGGTTTGTGCAACTAAAAAGTGATCTTATTCATATCCAAGGTTCACTCGGGTTTGGTGGTCTAACTAATCACCTCAAAAACTTTCAAATCAATCAACAAATCACCGATCTATTTAAAGCTCAAACAGCCTTGCTTGATGCTAAACAATACCTTTCAGCAATCCGTGCACGGCTAGATTCTAATATAAAGTATGAAAGCTATTTGGTGGATTTGGAAACCGTGTTAAACATCTATGAAGCTCAACTCGCAACATTAAACACAATCACTGATGTTGAAAAATTATTGGCAATCGAGGACATGCAAACGATTGATGATGATGTTGCGATTGATGCAATTGCGGGTTTAGAGTTGGCGTTTATTGATACTTTGAATACACAAAACGCAGCAAATCATGTTGCAGTAAAGCGCTTATCCAATTTCTTATCGACTATTTTAGGTGTCTTTTTACCTTTAC
>Ga0233438_10005810_pt1 | contig 10216 bp, 8 predicted proteins | sample SI_123_September_FD_182720 | JGI IMG/M metagenome (GOLD analysis project Ga0233438, IMG submission 182720) | Seawater microbial communities from Saanich Inlet, British Columbia, Canada - SI_123_September2016_10_MG | ecosystem: Environmental > Aquatic > Marine > Inlet | place: Canada: British... | reverse complement strand
ACTTTTTCTTCTTTATCAGGATTTTCTATTAAAAATCGTTTTACATAAAAAAGTTCCTTTTCGCCTTCCCAATATATAACAGAAATAGGCTTTTTAGGATCCCACTTTTCCAAAACAATCATCGCATCATTGAAATGGAGTGTTATTTCTGGCACAACTGTTTTGACGATTCCATTTTGATCTATAATTAACAATCTATCTTCACTTGTAAAGTCACCTAGAAGCTCTCCTCGTTGATCTACATTTAAACGTTGTACGGTTTCATCAAACCAAATTTTTCTTGGTTTTAAGGTCGAGAGTCCTTTTTCTTTTAACTCAATTCTTTTCACAGAGTACTTAGTTACTATATTTCCTCGAGACCCTCTACCTTTTACGATCATATCGGTAAAATCAAGATCAAATTTAAGTTTCTTTATACTTCCAGTTTGTCTTAAAAGTACGGTTACTAATTCTGCCTCACCATTTGGATTGGCAGTAAAATAAATTACTTTAGTTGATTTAGTTCCTTTGGTTAAATCATAAGCTTTATCTCGGGTTATCGAAGTAACTGAAAACCTTTTGACGTAGGACGCTCCTCGTGCCCCATCTCTATAAATCATGTTATAAATTGTGCGAGTATCTTTTTTCTTAAAAACAGCAACGTGAATAATATCTTTTCCAATAAATGTTTTTGCACCTACTTTGGTTACCATCATTTTACCATCTTGAGTAAAAACAATAACATCATCAATATCACTACAATCAGTAACATACTCATCTTTTCGGAGGCTGGTTCCAACAAAGCCTTCTTCTCTATTTACGTATAGTTTAGTATTTCGAATTACTACTTTAGTTGCTTCAATATCGTCAAAAACTCGAATTTCAGTTTTTCGCTCCCTACCCTTTCCATAATCGGCCTTTAATCCTTTAAAATAATCTATTGCAAATTCGATTAGATGATTTAAATGATGTTTAATTTGAGCTATTCGTTCTTCCAAAGCATCTATTTTCTGCTGTGCTTTGTCAATATCAAATTTTGAAATACGTTTAATTTTAATTTCTGTCAACCTAACGATATCCTCTTCTACTACAGGTCTTTTCAAATGACTTATATGAGGCTTTAAACCCTTATCGATAGCGGATATAACTCCTTTCCACGTTTCTTCTTCTTCTATATCTCGATAAATACGATTTTCAATAAAAATTCTTTCAAGAGATGCAAAATGCCATTGTGCCTCTAATTCATTTAATTGAATTTCTAATTCACTTTTTAACAAAGCGACTGTTCTGTCTGTTGAAGTTTTAAGCATCTCATTGACACCCACAAACAAAGGTTTATTGTCTTCAATTACACAACCGAGAGGAGATATAGGTGTTTCACATTTTGTAAAAGCATACAACGCATCTATGGTTTTATCTGGAGATATTCCATTAGGTAAATGAATTAATATCTCTACCTCTGCAGCAGTATTATCTTCAATTTTTTTAACTTTTATTTTCCCCTTTTCGTTTGCTTTTAAAATCGAATCAATTAGTGATGTGGTGGTGGTACTAAAAGGAATTTCAGTGATGGACAACATATTTTTGTCATGATGATTAATTCTTGCCCTTGATCTTATTTTTCCACCCCTTAACCCATCATTATAATTAGTTACATCTGCAACGCCTCCAGTTGGAAAATCTGGAAATAATTGAAATCTCTTTCCTTGTAAGTGTTTGATAGATGCTTCTATTAATTCTATAAAATTGTGAGGCAAAACCTTTGTTGACAAACCTACCGCAATCCCCTCAGCTCCCTGCGCCAATAACAATGGAAATTTAACGGGTAAGTTAATAGGCTCTTTTCTTCTTCCATCGTAGGAGGCCTGCCATTCGGTGTTTTTTGGATTATAAACTACCTCTAGTGCAAATTTTGAAAGTCTTGCTTCAATATAACGAGATGCAGCAGCTCTGTCACCCGTTAGTATGTTTCCCCAGTTCCCTTGAGTGTCAATTAAAATATCCTTCTGCCCTATTTGAACCATTGCATCAGCAATACTCATGTCTCCATGTGGGTGATACTGCATCGTATGCCCTACAATATTGGCAACCTTATTGTATCGCCCATCGTCTAGGTCTTTTAAAGACTGCATAATTCGCCTCTGAACTGGCTTAAAACCATCTTCAATTGCTGGAACAGCACGCTCTAAAATCACATAAGAGGCGTAATCCAAAAACCAATCTTTATACATACCAGTAACCTTAGTTATAGTATCTTCACTTTGATTTTCAGTAGAATTTAATTCATCTTCATTATAGTCTAATTCTTCACTCATATTTGATCCTATGTGATTTCTTATTCAACAATTTCGTCCAACTCAACTTTTAAATTATTGATAATAAACTCCTGCCTATTTGGGGTATTTTTTCCCATATAAAATGCTAATAAATCCTCAATACTCATACTCTTATCTAGCATTACCGGATCCAACCGAATATCATTACCTATAAAATGTTTAAATTCATCCGGAGATATCTCACCTAATCCCTTAAACCGAGTTATTTCAGGTTTTGGTTTTAATTTTTCAATAGCTTTAACTCGTTCGTTATCAGAATAGCAGTATATGGTTTCTTTTTTATTACGAACTCTAAACAAAGGAGTTTCTAATATGTATAAGTGGCCTTCTTTAATAACTTCAGGAAAAAATTGAAGAAAAAAAGTAAGTAATAACAATCGAATATGCATCCCATCAACATCAGCATCGGTAGCAATAACAATGTTGTTATATCGAAGATCTTCCATACCTTCTTCAATATTTAAAGCAGCTTGAAGTAAATTAAACTCTTCGTTTTCGTAAACTACTTTTTTACTCATTGCATAACAATTAAGTGGCTTACCACGTAGAGAAAAAACAGCTTGTGTATTGACATCACGACTTTTGGTAATACTTCCACTAGCAGAGTCTCCCTCAGTTATAAACAAGGTAGATTCTAGACGACGTTCTTTTTTCATATCACCTAAGTGCACCCTGCAATCTCTAAGTTTTTTATTGTGAAGGCTTGCCTTTTTAGCTCTGTCTTTTGCTAGTTTACGAATTCCTGTAAGATCTTTTCGCTCTCTTTCAGCTTGCATTATTTTACGTTGCAAAGCCTCAGCAGATTCGGTATTTTTATGTAAAAAGTTATCTAAATTAGTTTTTATAAAATCATTGATGTAAGATCGTACTGTAGGAAGTTGGCCACCCATATCAGCTGAACCTAACTTGGTTTTAGTTTGACTTTCAAAAACTGGCTCCATCACTTTTATGGCAATTGCTGACACTATTGATTTACGAATGTCACTAGCATCATAATTTTTACCGTAAAATTCTCTAACAGTTTTAACAATACTCTCTCTAAAAGCAGCTTGATGAGTACCTCCCTGTGTGGTGTGTTGCCCATTAACAAAAGAATGGTATTCTTCGCTATACTGTGATTTACTATGAGTAATCGCAATTTCTATGTCTTCCCCTTTCAGATGGATAATGGGGTACAACATGTCCTCTGTTGGTATGTTTTCTTCTAATAAATCCTTTAGTCCATTTTCAGAATGATATTTTTCACCATTAAAATCGATGGTTAAACCTGGATTTAAGTAGACATAATTTTTAAGCATCTTTACCACATACTCATTACGATACTTAAATTTTTTAAAAATGTTTTCGTCCGGAATGAAGCTAACTTTTGTACCTTTTCGTTTTGAGGTTTCTTCAACTCCTGAGTCTATTTTTAATTCACCTAATTCAAATTCAGCAAATTTAATTTGATTATCTCTAACTGATTCGACCCTAAAATGACTAGAAAGCGCATTGACTGCTTTGGTACCAACTCCATTTAATCCTACAGCTTTTTTAAACGCGCGTGAGTCATATTTTCCACCAGTATTCATTTTTGATACTACGTCAACTACTTTTCCTAAAGGAATACCACGCCCATAATCTCTGACTCTAACTTCCTTCTCTTTGATTCGTATTTCAATTGTTTTACCCGCGCCCATCACGAATTCATCAATACTATTATCAATAACCTCTTTTAAAAGAATATAAATACCATCATCAGGAGAAGATCCATCACCCAACTTACCGATATACATACCAGGTCTTAATCGGATGTGTTCTTTCCAGTCTAAAGACCGTATATTGTCTTCTGTATATTGTTGTTGAGCCATAGTTTAGGTATGCAGGCTAAATATAAAATTTAGGTAGAAAATCTAAAGCCTAAAAAAAAGAAAGTAATTAACAATAATGCAACTAAAATTGTTGAAAAATATATGAGTTGTTATACGTTAAATCTAAAATGCATTACATCTCCATCATCAACTACATATTCTTTACCTTCCACACTTAACTTTCCAGCTTCTTTAACCTTTGCTTCACTCCCATAACTTACAAAGTCATTGTATTTAATGACCTCTGCACGAATAAAACCTTTTTCAAAATCGGTATGTATAACTCCTGCTGCTTGGGGAGCCGTAGAACCTACATCAATAGTCCAGGCTCTTACTTCTTTTTCACCCGCAGTAAAATAAGTTTGTAGGTTTAATAATTTATAAGCGCCTCTAATAAGTTTTGCAGAACCTGCTTCTTCCAATCCTAAATCCTCCAAAAACATCTGACGCTCTTCGTATTCTTCTAATTCATTAATATCTGACTCCGTTCCAACAGCTAGAAAAATAACCTCCGCATTTTCATTGGAAATAGCATCTTTTACTCTATCAACATATTTATTGCCATTTGCAGCAGAGGCCTCATCTACATTACAGATGTACATAACGGGTTTATCAGTTATAAACTGGATTGCATCAATAAAATCCTCTCGCTCTGAAGGAGTTAAATCGATAGCTCTTACTGAAGTTCCTGCTTCTAAACCTTCTTTAACTTTATTCAATGCAACTTCTTCCTTTTGAGCATCTTTATTTCCTGTTCTAGCAGCTCTTTTAACTTTATCTAATTTTTTTTCAGTTGTTTCTAAGTCTTTTAACTGAAGTTCAATATCAATGGTCTCCTTATCTCTTATTGGATCTATACTTCCATCAACATGAATTATATTATCATTATCAAAACAACGCAAAACATGTAAAATAGCATCTGTCTCTCGAATATTTCCCAGAAACTGATTTCCTAAACCTTCCCCTTTACTAGCTCCTTTAACCAAACCAGCGATATCAACAATCTCAACAGTTGCAGGCGAAACTCGCTGAGGGTTGACCAATTCTTCTAATTTTTCTAGTCTTGGATCTGGCACATTAACGACGCCAATATTTGGTTCAATCGTACAAAATGGAAAATTAGCACTTTGTGCTTTAGCATTCGATAAACAATTAAATAATGTTGATTTTCCTACGTTTGGTAATCCTACTATTCCTGCTTTCATTTTTTAATTTTTAATGGCTGCAAATATACATTATCGATTCGAAATCAATTCTTTTTATTTAGTAATTAAAAATACTGAGGAAGAATAAAAAAGCAAAAATGAATGAAACTCCATAATTATTATGCATCTCTGTGCAAAAAAGATTTTTTAGATAACAACTCAGTTTCTGTTTCTACGACGTCTTCATCGGGGATACAGCAATCAACTGGACAAACAGCAGCACATTGTGGTTCTTCATGGAAGCCAATACACTCCGTGCACTTATCAGGAACAATAAAGTAAACCTCATCACTAATTGGCTCTTGTTCTATTGATGCATTTACCTCTTTACCATTAGGCAGAAGTACTGCTCCAGATAAATTAGTCCCCTCTTCAAATTTCCATTCATCTGAAGCTTCGTAAATTGCATTATTTGGGCATTCGGGTTCACAAGCACCACAATTTATGCATTCGTCAGTTATTATAATTGCCATAGTGTTTACTTTTTCTAACTTTGTGTAAATTTAAAACTTCAAGTTTTAACACCAAAAATAAAATGCAATTATTAAATAGAATTCAGGCTTTTGCAAAACTAGGGAAATTTATGAGTCAGTTCTCTGACAATAATTATCTCAAAAAGGAAAACATTCCTTACAATAATTTATATTTTAATAAGATGGTGGAGCTCATTAAACAGTCAAAATCTCACAATGGATGGTTTAATGAAAATAATATTCAGTTTGTCTTAAAAAGCTGGGGAGAATGTTTAACTGAAAACAATTTACAAAAATGGACTGCACAATACAATATTGATAACTCTACTAATAAAGAAATTGCAATTATTCTAGCTGGAAACATACCATTGGTTGGATTTCATGATTTTTTATCTGTTTTAATTTCTGGAAACAATGTAATCGCAAAACTTTCGAGCAATGATAAATTATTATTACCCTTCCTGGCAAACTACCTAATTGAATTAGAACCGGCATTTAAGGATAAAATTAATTTTACATCAGAACAACTTGTGAATTTTGACGCGGTAATCGCTACCGGAAGTAATAATACGGCGCGATATTTTGATTATTATTTCGGAAAATACCCAAATATCATAAGGAAAAACAGAAATTCAGTAGCCATCTTGTCTGGCAAAGAAACTGAGCATGAATTAATTGCTTTGGCTGATGATATTTTTAGGTATTATGGCTTGGGCTGCAGGAATGTATCAAAAATCTATATTCCTGAGGGTTATAATTTTGAAACTTTTTTTAAAGCAATTTTTTGTTGGAAAGAAATTATTAACGACCATAAATACATCAATAATTATGATTACAATAAAGCTGTTTATTTGATGAGTAATATCAATTTATTGGACAATGAATTTTTACTATTAAAAGAAGACATCAACTTTTCATCACCTATTTCAGTTTTATTTTACGAATATTACGAAAACTTTTCAGACCTAAAAAAAACATTAGAACTTGAAAAAGAAAATATTCAATGTATCGTTTCTAGCATGGAAATTAATCAAAAAGTTAATTTTGGTGACTCTCAAAGTCCAAATCTTTGGGATTACGCAGATGATGTAGACACTTTAGATTTTCTTTTAAATTTAGCTAATTAAATTATTAATAATTTAACGAATAATATTTTTGGTTTTCTGATATTTGCAATGCAATTTTAAAAAAAATGAAAAGACACAACTTTAGCGCAGGCCCGTGTATTTTACCACAATCTGTCATGCAAAAAGCTTCAGATGCCGTAATAAATTTTAACGACTTAAATCTTTCACTTATTGAAATCTCTCATCGAAGTAAAGATTTTGTCGAGGTAATGGAAAATGCTCGGAGTTTAAGTCTAGAATTATTGGGACTTAAGAATAAAGGTTATAAATCTTTATTTTTGCAAGGGGGAGCAAGTATGGAATTTTTGATGGTAGCTTTTAACTTACTAGAAAACAAAGCTGCATACCTAAATACAGGTACTTGGTCAAGTAAAGCAATCAAAGAGGCAAAGTTATTAGGAGAATTGGTCGAAGTAGGCTCTTCTGAGGATAAAAATTTTAACTACATTCCCAAAGGTTATACAATTCCGTCTGACGCAGACTATTTCCACTGTACCAGTAACAATACAATTTTTGGAACACAAATAAATAAGTTTCCAGTAACCGAGGTGCCGATTATATGTGATATGAGTAGCGATATATTTTCTAGACAACTAGATTTTTCGCGATTCGATATTATTTATGCTGGAGCCCAAAAAAATATGGGGCCCGCTGGAACTACCTTAGTAATTATTAAAGAAGATATACTTGGTAAAGTATCCAGAACAATTCCTTCAATGTTAGATTATCAAGTTCATCTTAGTAAAGACAGTATGTTCAACACACCTGCTGTTTTTCCTGTTTACGTATCAATGTTAACGCTGGAATGGCTAAAAAATTTAGGAGGAATTTCAGAAATTGAAAAAATTAATAATAAAAAAGCTGAGATGTTATATTCAGAAATTGATAGAAACCCATTGTTTACAGGATTTGTTTCTGACAAAGAAAATCGATCTAAAATGAATGCCACTTTTAACTTAGTAGACAACTCGCTATCGAATCGATTTGATTTATTATGGAACGAAGCTGGTATTAATGGCTTAAGTGGTCATCGAAGTGTTGGTGGATATCGTGCCTCCATGTACAATGCTTTACCATTAGAAAGTGTAAATATCCTTGTAGATGTAATGAAAAACTTGGAACAAAAAGCATAAATTAAAATTATTTATACAACTTAATTATGAAAGTATTAGCAAATGATGGCGTCTCGAAATCTGGTATTGATTCCTTAGAAAAAGCAGGTTTTGAAGTGATAACTACTACTGTGGCTCAAGAACAATTAATTGAATACATCAATAATCATCAAATTGATGTTATTTTGGTTAGAAGCGCTACAAAAGTTAGAAAAGATATCATAGATTCTTGTCCTAGTATAAAAATTATTGGTCGTGGCGGTGTAGGTATGGATAATATAGATGTAGATTATGCAAGAAGTAAGGATATTAAAGTTATTAATACACCAGCTGCATCCTCTGCTTCTGTAGCTGAATTGGTATTTGCACATTTATTTGGAGGCGTTCGTTTTCTGTATGATTCAAATAGAAATATGCCTTTAGATGGAGATTCAAAATTTAAAGAACTGAAAAAAAATTATGGCGGAGGTCGCGAATTAAGAGGAAAAACACTTGGTATTGTTGGTTTAGGAAGAATCGGACAAGAAGTTGCTAAAATTGGAATTGGCTGCGGTATGAAAGTAATTGCCAGCGACAAATTTATGGAAACAACAACAATTTCAGTTACATTTTATGATAAGCAAAAGTTAGATTTTAAGATTCAAACCATCCCATTTGAACAACTTTTAAAAGATAGTGATTTTATAAGTGTTCATGTTCCTGCACAAAAAGACTACATATTCGGAAAAACGGAGTTTAATAAAATGAAAGATGGCGCTGCTATTATCAATGCTGCAAGAGGTGGAGTAATTGACGAGGTAGCACTTATAGAAGCCGTAGAAAACAATAAGCTTTCTTTTGCGGCTATTGATACCTTTGAAAATGAACCAACACCGGCAATTAAAGTATTAATGAATGGCAAATTGTCGTTGACACCTCATATTGGTGCTGCTACTAACGAAGCGCAGGATCGAATAGGAATTGAATTAGCAGACCAAATTAAAAGTATATTATTATAAAATTTCTTCTGTTATTTATTAATTAAATATTTTTTAAATATTAAGAATTTTGAATTCATTAAAAAATCATATTAGTAACCAATTATTTATTCTTAGAAATTTTAATAAACATTGGGAAATCACCTCGAATTGGCAATTACTATTCCCTCTTTTCGGTATGTATGGTCTTTTATACTCTGCTAATAAATTTGTAACTTTATTAGGTATAAAATTATTGTTTTTTAAAATCATTAGCACTTTAGTAATAAGTTATATTTTATTGAGAGCCACTTTATTACTTTTTAAAAAATTAGAAAAAAAATGGAAGTTAAGTTATCGATGGGAAATGATACGAGTTTTCATGGTTTTTGCACTTACAGGAAGTAGTAGTGCCTTGATAGGTAGACCAATATTAAAAATAATTGGTATCACAAAAGATAATTTTCAACCGTTAGTTTATTGGATACTATATCTTCTGATTGGATTTTTATTTTATCAAATACTTTTAGTTACCATTGGCTGGCTTTTTGGTCAATTTAAATTCTTCTGGGATTTTGAAAAAAAAATGATCAAAAGAATGAAATTAGGGTTTTTGTTAAATGAAAAATAGAGAAAAAATAAAATCTTTACTTAATTCCGCTGCACTATTGTTGATAACGATAATGTTGTTCCCATCGGTTTTTCAATTGGCACACGTTTTTGAAAAACATGAACAAAATTATTGTTTTGAAAATTCCACACACATTCATGAACACGAAATTGAATGTTCGGTTTGTGATTTCAAGTTAAATTCCACTGACGATCAATTACCAAAGTATGTTGAGTTTTTAACAATCAATTTTGACAAACAACTAATTTTCAAGTATTATAACTTCAAATACAATCATCAGCATTTATCTTATTATTTAAGAGGCCCACCAACCCTGGCTTCCTAATTTTTATCTATTGGTTTGTGTTAGATTTTACGAAATCGCAAGCCTACTCAATTCACAGTATAAAGTTATTCATAAATATGAAGTATTGTATCATCATTACTTTATTGTTTAGCTGTGTAATGTATAGCCAAAATTGCAATCATTCCTTAAAAGGGTTTGTTTTAGATTTTCATAATGGAGAACCTATTGCTGGCGCAACCTTACAAATTAAAAATTCACAGC
>Ga0233438_10005802_pt1 | contig 10227 bp, 9 predicted proteins | sample SI_123_September_FD_182720 | JGI IMG/M metagenome (GOLD analysis project Ga0233438, IMG submission 182720) | Seawater microbial communities from Saanich Inlet, British Columbia, Canada - SI_123_September2016_10_MG | ecosystem: Environmental > Aquatic > Marine > Inlet | place: Canada: British... | reverse complement strand
CTATGTAAGGCTTTGCTCCGTTGAACGCTTCAACTGGAATGTCATGTGCAAATGCATTTTGAATTTCTTCTTCTACAACATAAGCATACGTTTTGTCATCAGATAAACGGAAATTCTCTACAGCTTTTGAGCCTTCAACACCTTGTACAGCACCAAAGAATGAACCACCATTTGGAAGTAAAAATGCAGTTAGGTAAACTAAGCTCTTTACTTTTTCTGGTCTTAATTCTGCAGCTCTACTTACAGTAATACCATTAAAACTATGGCCTAATAGAATTACTGGCTCTTCTTGAGCGTCAAGGATATCAGTAACTGTTTTTACATAATTTTCCATAGTAATTTCAGCTGGGCTTGTTTTGTCATTTCCGTGACCTGGAAGATCTGGAGTAATAACGGTGTGCCCTTCAGCTCTAAGTACATTGGCTACGCCTTCCCATTGTCAAGCGCCTAGCCAAGCGGAATGAACTAATACATAAGTTTCTTTCTTCATTTCTTCAATTTTCATTTCGTTAGATGAGTTTTGTACTTCTTTTGTTGCAGTTGACGAGCAACTAGCGAAAAGCATTAGCGAAAGAGTGCTAACAGTAATAATGTTTTTAAGTGTAATCATGTTTTTAAGTATTTAATTAATAATGCAAATTTAAGAACTAAAGACCTTGCAAACTTGTGCCTTTAGTTACAGGTTTATATTTTTTTTAGTTTTATTTTTTTAAATTCTAATTCAACATTTCCTTTTTTCTCAAAATTCTTTAAGGTTCTTGAAACTACCTCTCGAGTTGAACCTATTTCGTTGGCTAGTTTATTATGGGAAATGTTAATCGTATCGGATTTTGTCCTTTCAGAGGTCTTCCTAAGAAACTCTAGTAATCGCTCATCTACTTTTTTGAAAGCTAGCTTATGAATACAGCCAAGTAAATTTTCATACTTACCAATAAGCGTTTCACTCATAAATTTTTGCCAGGAGTGATATTTTTTCCATTCTTTGAGATTGCTTAAAGGTATTTTAAGAATAGTAGCGGTATCACTAACTACAATTGCATTGACCATAGCTTGATATTGTTTTCCAATAGCTACTATAGAGTAAGCACAAGTTTCGAATTTACCGATTTTGTAAAGGGTTATTTGTTTATTCTCAGATTCATGCCAAACTCTTATTTTACCTTCTAGAACTATAATGAACCATTTAATAAATTGACCTTCCCTAATAACTACATCATTTTTATTAATAGTCTGGGTCGAAGAAGAAGAAATAATTTCGGATTGTAGATTGGTATCTGAAAAATTATGGTAATCAATTAAATGCTCTAAGTCAGTTAGCAGTTTCATGTATTAAGGAATTTCATTCTAAATTTAGTTAAAAAAAAGCATTTAAAAAAGTCTTAAATATTTTTCATAATATTCACTACTATGGCAATCAAGTAGAGGTAAAAATGACTTTTTTGGTATTGAGAAAAAAACAGCTGTACTTCGGGCATCATTTTTAGAAGAAATTACTTTGTGATTCGTTGCTATTATTTCATTGTTGCTTACACACTCAATTAAATAGCCGTAAAACCCAATTATCTTATTTGTTGGGGCAATCTCTTGCCATTTTCCCTGTGGACTTTGCAAAACTAATCCTTCCTTAATCCCAAATGGAAATATGCTGAAAAGAGAAACGTCTTTGTGTTCAGATAGGAGTGTGCTCTCATTAATATTACCCCTTTTCGGATAAAAATTGCTTGATGCCATATGACTAATATATTTCGAATGAAATTTTTTAATTGGTATGTTCTTTTCTAATTGAAGAGTGTCAATTACTTTCTCCTCTATATGTCTTACCAACTTTATGGTATTTTTAAAAGAGTGTTTTAAATAGTGGTGAAATTCTTTGGGGTACTTATTTGTGGAGTGGAACTCAGAGAATACAAATGAATGAAGTAAATCATGTGGGTATTGATTCGTGCTGTCTTCTTGCCCCATTTAAGAATAACCGTCAAATCCATAAGTGTAATGCTTTTGCAAAAATTTATTCTTGTAGGAGTCATCTTGTTGTATAAATTCAATGAATGATTTTTCAATAGGATTTTTTTCTATTAGTTGATTTGTTTGAAAATATCCATTTTTTAGTTCTATTTGCATATTCATTTTATTAAAATTTTGGATTTATATTTTATCATAGAAGTTTTAGCAGTTGTATTTGGACTGATATACATATGGCTATTAATTAAGGAAAGAATAGAGTGTTGGATTTTCGGCATATTGGGGTCTTTATTGAGCATCTTTTTATTCGTTCATACCAAGCTATATTCTGAGGCTATATTGTATTCGTATTATGTGGTTGTTGGCTTTTATGGTTATTATTTATGGAGTCGAAAAAGTAAAGACGATTCAGTATTAAGAATCAGTGACGTGAACCCAGTCAATCATGTCTATTATATTTTATCATCATGTGTTCTAGCATTTTCTTTGGCTTGGTTTTTTAATACCTATACAGATGCAGAACGGCCCTACATAGATTCTTTTACGACTGTTTTTAGTTTTCTTGCCACTTTTCTTGAAGCAAAGAAGGTCTTATCTTCATGGAAATATTGGATAGTTATCAATGGGCTTACTATTGGGCTTTATTTCGATAAGGGACTAGACATTTATGCTGGCCTTATCTTGGTGTATTTCATCATGTCTTTTGTAGGTTACTTCAAATGGAAAAAGCTAATGGCTTAGTTACTTTCCGTGACATTGTTTGAATTTTTTTCCACTTCCGCACGGACAAGGTTCGTTCCTTCCTACTTTTTGCTCTACTCGAACAGGCTGTACTTTTGGCTTAGGCTTAGAGCCTTGATTTGAGTCCCCTCCAATATCTTGTCTTCCAGTTTGAAGTTTTTCTTGGGTTTGTTGTTGCTCTTGTTTTACAGAGGTTTGCTCTGGTAGATTAGCTTTTGTCAAGAAAGAAACGATATCTTTATTAACCTGTTCCATCATTTGCTTAAAGAGGTTAAAGGACTCAAACTTATAAATAAGTAAGGGGTCTTTTTGCTCATAGGTGGCATTCTGAACGGATTGTTTTAGGTCATCTAATTCTCTTAAGTTCTCTTTCCATGAACTATCTATAATGGCAAGAGTTACGCCTTTTTCAATCGATAATGGAATGTTTCCGCCTTCAGTTTCGTAGGCTTCTTTTAGATTAGTGACAACCTGTAGGGTTTTTAGTCCGTCAGTAAATGGAATTACAATATTTTCATAGGTTGCCGATTGCTTTTCAAAAACATCTTTTATTACTGGGAAAGTCTTTTTGCCAATTACTGAGTTTTTGACTTTATAATTCTCAATTGATGATTGGTATATTTTTTCAGTTAATTGGTCTGTATTCAATTGTTTGAAATCTTCTTCATTAACTGGACACTCAATGCTGAGGAATCGAATGAGCTCTAATTTGAAGCCGTCAAAGTCTTGCAAAGCTTGGTATTCGGTAGCGATACTTTCACAAGTATCGTATATCATATTGTCAATATCAACAGCTAGTCGATCTCCAAATAAGGCGTGTTTTCTCTTTTTATAAATTACTGTACGTTGGGCGTTCATTACGTCATCGTACTCTAGTAATCGTTTACGAATTCCGAAGTTGTTTTCTTCAACTTTTTTCTGTGCTCTTTCGATGGATTTGGTAATCATTGAATGCTGAATAACCTCACCTTCTTCTAAGCCCATACGGTCCATCATTTTGGCAATTCTATCCGAGCCAAATAGTCGCATTAAGTTGTCTTCTAAGGAAACGAAAAATTGCGATGAACCTGGATCACCTTGTCGACCGGCACGTCCTCTAAGCTGTCGGTCTACACGTCTTGAATCGTGACGTTCTGTACCAATAATTGCTAAACCACCATTTTCCTTTACCTCATCACTTAGTTTAATATCTGTTCCACGACCTGCCATGTTTGTGGCGATAGTAACGTTTCCAGCTTTTCCCGCTTCTGCTACAATGTCGGCTTCTTTTTGGTGAAGTTTAGCATTAAGGACATTGTGTTTGATGTTTTTCATGGTGAGCAATCGGCTCAATAGTTCAGAAATCTCAACAGAAGTAGTACCCACTAGTATAGGACGCCCTTGTGAGCTGATTTCAACAATTTCATCAATTACCGCATTATATTTTTCACGACCAGTTTTATAAACTTTGTCTTCTTTATCGTCTCGTTGTATGGGTCTATTTGTTGGAATAACCACAACATCCAATTCGTAGATGTCCCAAAATTCACCAGCTTCAGTTTCTGCAGTTCCAGTCATACCAGAAAGCTTGTTGTACATTCTAAAATAGTTCTGAAGTGTAATGGTAGCAAACGTTTGCGTAGCAGCTTCAATCTTCACATTTTCTTTTGCTTCAATAGCTTGATGGAGTCCGTCAGAATAACGTCTGCCGTCCATGATACGACCAGTTTGTTCGTCAACAATTTTAACCTTATTGTCCATCAATACATATTCAACGTCCTTTTCGAATAAGGTATAGGCTTTCAATAACTGATTGACGGAATGTATTCTTTCACTTTTTATAGAGTAATCTCTCATCAAAGCTTCTTTTTTGATGAGCTTATCTTTATCGTTTAATTCTGCTTTCTCGAGGTCGGCAATTTCTGAGCCTACATCAGGCATAATAAAGAAGTTGCTATCGTCAGTACTGCTTGTAATTAGGTCAATACCTTTGTCGGTAAGTTCGATAGAATTATGCTGTTCATCGATAACGAAGAATAAATCTTCATCGACTATTGGCATTTCTTTGCCTTGGTCTTGCATGTAAAAATTCTCTGTTTTTTGAAGGAGTGCTCTTACACCATCTTCACTAAGGAATTTTATTAATGCTTTATTTTTAGGCAACCCTCTGTACGCTCTTAATAGTTTAAAGCCACCTTCTTTGTTGTCGCCTTCTTTTATGAGCTTTTTAGCATCTGCTAAAACAGTATTTATAAATTTCTTTTGAGCGTCAACCAAAGCACTTATTTTATGCTTTAGTTCGTTAAATTCATGCTTGTCGCCAGTTGGTGTTGGACCAGAAATTATAAGTGGTGTTCTGGCATCATCAATTAGAACTGAATCGACCTCATCTACAATTGCGTAATTGTGTGGACGTTGAACCAAATCTTGTGGACGTCTAGCCATATTATCTCTAAGATAATCGAAACCAAACTCGTTATTTGTACCGTAGGTAATATCAGCTAAATATGCATTTCTTCTGTCTTCTGAATTTGGTTGATGCCTATCTATACAGTCAATGGATAATCCATGAAATTGGTATAAAGGTCCCATCCACTCGCAGTCTCTTTTGGCTAAGTAATCATTTACTGTTACAAGGTGAACGCCTTTGCCAGACAGTGCATTTAAATAAACGGGTAGAGTTGCCGATAGTGTTTTTCCCTCACCAGTTTGCATCTCTGCAATTTTGCCTGAGTGAAGTACATAGCCACCAATTAGTTGCACATCGTAATGAACCATATCCCAAACGATTTCATTTCCTGCGGCTATCCATTTGTTATGAAAAATAGCTTTTTCGCCTTTTATTTCAACATTACCATAAATAGCAGCGAGGTCTTTGTCAAAATCACTTGCAGTAACTTCTATATTTCCATTAGAAAATCGTTGGGCAGTTTCTTTTACAACAGCGAAGGCTTCAGGAAGAATTTGTTCAAGAACTTCTTCTGTTTTTTCAACAACATTCTTTTCTAGAGTATCAATATCAGCATATATTGATTCTTTTTGTTGAAGCTCTATATCTGTACTCTCGGCTTTTTCTTTAAGGGTATCAATTTCTTTGTAAGTGTCTTTAGTAGCCTCTTCAATTTGTTGTTTGAAACTAGCGGTTTTGGATCTAAGTTCATCATTGCTTAGAGATTGTATTGAAGGGTATACACTTTTGATTTTTTCAATTATAGGATTGATTTCTTTTAAATCTTTATCGTATTTGTTCCCAAAAACCTTAGTAGCAAAATCAAATATTCCCATTACTTAAAATTAAGATGTGTTACAATCCACAAATTTACTTTTTTTTGAGGGATTGCTTGCTTAATAGCATAAAAAAAGCCGCTTGTAGCGGCTAGAAAATGTTAGTACTCATCTTCATTAAAGAAGAAGTCGTCTTTATCTGGGTAGTCTGGCCAAATATCTTCTATTGAATCAAACATTTCACCGTCGTCTTCAAGTTCTTGTAGGTTTTCTACAACTTCCATTGGTGCACCAGAGCGAATAGCAAAATCAATTAACTCATCTTTGTTCGCTGGCCAAGGCGCGTCTTCTAGTTTTGAGGCTAATTCTAAAGTCCAATACATAGTTAAAATTTTTGCAAAAGTAATTTTTTTAGTGAAATAGGCAAGGGTTTTTTTACTTAGCTGAAATCCAAGGGATTTCTTTTGCATCAAGATTTTTAGATAGATACCTGCTTAAAACAAATAGGTAATCAGAGAGTCGGTTAAGGTATTTTAAAATTATTTCAACTTGTAATACGTTTTCATCAATTTGAATAGTTAAGCGTTCTGCACGTCTGCATACACATCGAGCAATGTGGCAAAAAGATACTGTTGTATGACCGCCTGGCAAAATGAAGGATCGCATTTCTGGTAATGATTCATTCATTTTATCGATTTCATTTTCAAGTTGAGTTACATCTTTTTCCTCTATAAGTGGTAACTTCATTTTGTTGTTGTCATCCTGATTGGCAAGTAGAGCTCCAATAGTGAATAGCTTATTTTGAATTGTAATTATGAGTTCATGAGTTTCTTTTCCAACACTTTGGTCTCTAAGTAGACCCATGTAAGAGTTTAATTCATCTACCGTTCCATAAGCATCAATTCTATCGTGATTTTTTGGAACTCGTTTTCCTCCTATCAATTGAGTTGTTCCTTTATCGCCTTTTTTTGTATATACTTTCATAAGCTTATGAATTTATTGGTGATTTATTAATGGTATCGCTTTCAATTTCACCGTCTTTCAGTCTTACGATTCTATGAGCATATTGTGCGATTTCATCTTCATGAGTTACGATGATTACCGTGTTACCATTTTTATGAATTTCTTGAAAGAGCGCCATTATTTCAACAGAAGTAGCACTATCTAGGTTTCCAGTTGGTTCGTCTGCTAAAATTATTGAAGGATTGTTTACAAGTGCTCTGGCTACTGCTACTCTTTGCCTTTGCCCACCTGAGAGTTCGTTTGGTCTATGCGTAACTCTGTCTGAAAGACTTACTTTTTCAAGAGCATCTAAGGCCATCTTTTCTCTCTCTTCGCTATTATATCCAGCATAAATTAAGGGTAGCATTACATTTTCAAGAGCAGTAGACTTTGGTAATAGGTTAAAACTTTGGAATACAAAGCCTATTTCTTTGTTTCTGATCTCAGCTAAGCTATTGTCGTTTAATTGGCTGACGTTATTGTTAGCAAGAGAGTAACTGCCTTTAGTTGGTGTATCTAGGCAGCCAAGAATATTCATTAGAGTAGATTTTCCAGAACCTGATTGCCCCATTAGAGCAACAAATTCGTTTTTTTCTATTGAAAGGTCAATAGTTTTGAGGGCTTTTATTACTTCATTTCCTACTGTGAAATGCCTTGCGATGTTTTTGATGTCGATTACTGCCATAATGTGGTGCAAAGTTAGTCAAAATACAGTCAATAAAGTGTTTTATCCTTCTCTCTAAAAAGAAGAAGAAATAATCGAAAAGAGCAATATTATCTCAATATGGTAATTGTGCCTTGCCTATTCATACTTCTACCGGTGAATAGTGATTGCACGTATAAATTGTAGATGTATACTCCCGCAGGAACTTGAATGCCATTTTTGTATGAACCATCCCAAGATTCAGTTTCGTCATCACTAAAGAAAATACGTTCGCCAAATCTGTTAAATACTTCGAAGGAATAGTTAACGCCTTCCATTGAAAATATAGACACTTCAAATGTATTGTGCATTTTGTCACCGTTTGAAGGGGTAAACGAATTCGGAACATATACTTCAAACAATTCCTTGAAGTGGGCTACAATATTATCTTCGGAATTGACGGTGAAGTTGACATTTATTTCATCATCACTAGGTTGAAGAGTGTTGTTTTCAATAGTCCAGTGAGAAAATCTCCATCCGTCAATTGGCTGAGCTTGTAAGTTTACCGCTTCTTCAGCTAAATATGTTATTATCTTTTGATTCTCTATGATATTAGTATCGCTTGCAATTATTCGCCCACTATTTAGCGGAGATATACTGTAGTCAACATTATAAAATATATTTTCATCAAAATGTACAACGATAGTATCGCCTTTATTTACATTGAAATTTTGGAAGGGTGAAATAGATTCTCCAACAATATAGCCATTTGAAGAGGTAAAGTATTTAAATTCCCAAAAGATATTGGACCTTGCTTCCAAGCCAATATTTGTGCCATATGTTTCAGTTGTTGTGTGTGGAAAAATTGAAATGCTTTCTCCGTTTATTAGAAGACTAACATCTGAATTTGTTGGTTCAACAATGTATGTGATGTCAAATGTTTGTTGATTTAAATGGAGGACGATTGTGTCGTCATTATTTACAGTAATATTGACATCTTCATTTGTTGTATTCGGTGTGAAGGAGTGGTTATTACTGCTCCAGTACGCCATTTCCCAACCAACATTTGGTTGAGCACCTAGTAATAAATTCACGCCGTCAATATGGCTCTCGTTGTGTGGGAAAGTTGAAATAGTATTTCCATCAATGGACATATTTCCTGAGCCAGCTGGTTCAACTAAAAAGGTTAAATCATTGGCATCGAAGTAAAATATTACAGTAATATCACTTTCAAGTTCTATTGAAAAATCTGTATCTGTCGGATTATATGCATAAGGTATAGCACTAACTATTTCATAACTTGAAAAGTTCCCACTAGTAACACTAAAATCAATATCTACACCACCAAAGTATTCGCCACTGAATGGCGTGTTTAAATTATTTACGTCAAAGAAGTTGTTGAAATCTACTTCTCCAATTCCATTGATTACAACAGTTACTTCATAAGGGCCTTCCACGTCATAGCAATCTACGATAGCAGCATTTAAGACACTACATCGCTCACTCATAAAGTCTCTCATATATTGGACATTCTCAGCCCATTCTTCATAGGTTCCGCCCCACATATCTATTTGGGCTTGCATTTCTGGTTCAATGTTATCAATTAGACTATCAAGGTGTTGAATCATGAAGTCACACGATAAATATGAGTTTGAAAGGTTTGACCATCGGTTTATGTAGTCGTCAAAAAACTCTTCGCTTTCTAAAAAGGCGTTCCAGATCGGAATGTGACCTTGACCGCCAATATTTCCAAAGCTTTCTGCGTCACAAGGGTCTGCGTCAAAATCAGTATTAGGTAGCCCTGTATAGTTAGCTCCGTGGTCAAATGTATTATCCATATCCCATAGGACATAACGCCATTTTTTCTTATCCCCATCTTCTTTTAACCCGTGCCACCAAGCGGTGTTCCAGTTCAGCCAGTCGGCATTTACAGTGTAGGTGTTGAGGATGTAATAATCAATAAGACTTCCAGTATTGAATATGCTCTTTGCATAATCGTAATTGGCTTGGACGCTCATATCATTTGTTGTGATATAGTTCCTTGTTTGATCCCAACTTGCAAATACATCTCCTGGAATTTGGTCAGTAGTTAATACATCTGCCCATGTCCCGCCCCACGTTTTAAGGAATTCAACCGAATCTTGGTCGTAGTAGTGGTCTGTATAGTCAAGGTCATCAGCCTTTTCTCTTAATTCGTAAACACCCCAATATTCGCCGTTTAAGTACATTATACAAGGTTCGTAAGAACGTTCGTCAAGCCTTAAACCAGCTACTTGAGATAATGATTGCACATAAGCGTCTCTGATGTGAGCTCCAGAGCTTCCATATGAAAATGGGTAGTTGTCATTGGCGGCACATTTTACAATAAATCTTTGGAAACGGTCTCTGTCAACATCATTAAATACTTCCCCTTTAATGGCGTAGTTGTATCCAAACTGATCTCTTGTGATATAGTCAAAGCCTCTTTGTGCATAAGCCCAAGAGTCATTACCATGCTCATTAAATTCTCCTCTAGCCTTATCAAATAAACTTCCGTCAGAATTATAGATTTCAAATGTTCCTTTTGGTTCTACTTGATTCCCTCCAGCAATTAGCTCGTATAATTCAGGGTCACCCATATTATCAGACTCTCTTCCTGAAACTGAGAGAATTTTCATATTGTGAGAAACACCAAT
>Ga0233438_10005793_pt1 | contig 10233 bp, 17 predicted proteins | sample SI_123_September_FD_182720 | JGI IMG/M metagenome (GOLD analysis project Ga0233438, IMG submission 182720) | Seawater microbial communities from Saanich Inlet, British Columbia, Canada - SI_123_September2016_10_MG | ecosystem: Environmental > Aquatic > Marine > Inlet | place: Canada: British... | reverse complement strand
ACAACAAGGACAACAACAAGCCTGCCAACAACGACAACAACAAGGGCAACAACAAGCCTGCCAACAACAACGGCAACAACAAGGGCAACAACAAGCCTGCCAACAACAACGGCAACAACAAGGGCAACAACAAGCCTGCCAACAACAACGGCAACAACAAGCCTGCCAACAACAACGGCAACAACAAGCCTGCCAACAACAACGGCAACAACAAGGGCAACAACAAGCCTGCCAACAACGGCAACAACAAGGGCAACAACAACGGCAACAACAGCGGCAACAACAAGCCTGCCAACAACGGCAACAACGGCGGTAACAACGCTAACGGTATGTTGAACAACGCTAAGAAGCTTCGCAACCTGGCAAAGAAGATTGCGATGAATGCTATTAACAAGGCTCGTAAGGAGATGAACAACCAGTAAGCATTCACAAAATATGAATAGAATAAACAATTAATTTACATACGCTCAATGTATGTAAATTAATTCCGATGTAAACAGTAAGATGTCTCTCAACAATCTTAAACGAGATTTTCTAAAAAAGTTAGGGTCCGGTCTACGCAATTTACTGAATGCTGATGAAATAGGTTCAGACCCCGATACCGAAATGAAAGAATTCATAAAAATACACATGTTAATAAAGAATACTGTCGGTAAATATGAGTTTTCTGAATCCAAATTTGTGACTGCCGTGGGTGTACTCGACTTTGATCTACTTTCCCAGATTCTTTTACAATTCGATCAAAGTGGCGTTACGATACAGAAGGTTCTTAAAGAGTCTAAATTCAATCCATTGACGATGTCAGGTAGGGAAATATACCTGGGTACATTGATTGAACAAGGTGAAATCGAAACGTTTTTACACTTTATCGCCTTTTAACTACATCCGTGGCGAGAACTGAAGCAGAGGAACACGACTGAAGGCATAGCCATGCAATCATAGGGAAAATCATTGGGGGTGGTAGTTTTGGGGGAAAGCTGGACGTAGCCTTATTTATCATATACCCCATAAGCATCACACATATACAAGATGTACATATGGTACTGATATGAAACATCAAATACTGATTTGGCATAGGACCCTTCTTATTACTCAAATAATCAGATAAGAATGGTATAGGTATCTTATTTATCAGAGGTAACTTACATATGAGAAGTAATGGAAATGGTATCATCACTCTTTATATACACTGATACTTTTTTTAGCGTCTGGTTATTTTAATATTGAATCGTTTTGACATAAATTTTTCAACTTCCCCAAAAGTTGGATAACTCCATAGATACCAACGGGACCAGAATCCAGCACTATCGATACCACTCATCTTCCAATTTTCTTTGTCGCTTCGATCAACATTTAACATTTTCGTTTGGATCTTCTTAGGATCTCGTTCGTCTAAGGTCTGTCTGGGTACATGACCTCCATGACGTAATACATATGAACGCATACGTGAGGGAGTCTTGTGTTTGGTGTAGTCTGAATATCCACTGGCACCAAAATCAACACTCCTGCCGTCGTCTAGTATCGCCCTGAACTTTTTCTTCTTATCAGGGCTTTTAGTGACTGTGACGCGCATACTTATAATTTACAAAGATAATTTACTTACCACAACCACCACCGCAGCAGTATTCCTCCTTGGAAGAGGGGAAGATGTCACGTTCGGGTCCACGCTTGACACGGTACATGTGATCGTACGCATGGAGAACAGCGATACCGGTCACCATAGTGAGAAGAACGGGGCGGTTCATCTTACGGACCGAGAAACCATACAGGCCAACGAGTGCGATGAGAACAAATTGGACGAGGGTTAGTGTGGGGATGGAGGGCATCTTGAAACGATCCGCGAGAGATTTAGTTTCGGGGGTAGGCTCAGGGTTGGCGATCACCATAGACTCTTGCTTGTATCCGGGCATTTTTATTATCTACTGAGAAAATAATGTGGTCTCTCCTGTTGGTTCCATGTGTGATGATTCTCGTGGATTATCTGAAAATGCCTATAGATACCTTGTATTTTACAAAGGTTGGGAGACCTCTACTCGGTATACAAAATACATTCAGAGATGTGATACACGGTGTATCAAAACATCATGTCAAAAATTATCCAGGGCTTTTTCTGATTAGAATGCACTACAATAAGATACGCAGAGAGTTTGATCGTATCGCACCTACACTAGATAAGAAGTATTACCATGATATAGATCCATGGTTTGAAAAAAATGACAACTATTACTTTTATAAGATTGAAAATTTCCCAGTGTTGTATGGTTTAGTTAAACAGATTAAGTGTATAGATACGAGTGTCGCAGCATTCGCAGTTGTAGAAGGTCCGATGATAATACCACCCCACCGAGCCGAATCCAATAAACTCCTAAGGTACCAATTAACTATACACGGTAACGGTGATTGTAGTCTATACACAGATGAAGGTAGACACATACACAGAGAGGGTGAAGATATCCTCTTTGACCATGCGAGATACCATGAACTGATAAAAACTGGCAACGCTCGGAGAGTCACACTTATTCTCGATATTCATAGGTGATTCCTACATACAGCGATATACATATCACTCCCACCTATGAGTTCTAGAGTCTTGTCATCAACTATGCGTTTTGTAAACGGTCCAGATGTTCCATTCTTACACCTCATACACAGTGCCGAGAGCTTGGTCACATCACATGCGAGTGGAATACAGTCGGTAAGTTCACCAAACTTTCTTTGAAATGCGTCACCATCGAGACCAGCTAATATCACCGATTTATTAATGTGAAGACAACACTCTACAAACTTCTTGAGTCTGGGAAAGAATTGTGCTTCATCTATGGCTATGATATCAGCCCGTTCAAATTCATCCGTATCGATGATATCAAATAGGTCATACACTTTATGACAATTGAACTTAACATTGTCATGCGTTTTCAGGACTTCTTCAGCGGACCTAGTATCCTTAGCGGAATTGATAATCATCACACCTTTCCCGATAACTTTTAGACGCTTAAGTCGCCGAATAAGTTCAGATGTTTTACCGGAAAACATATTTCCCATAATAATCGAAAGTCCCATCTCGCTACTGACTATTATAATCTTATATCTTTTATATGGGTGAACTTCACAAGGCCATCTTCAATGGTCACGTAGGGTACTACAACCCCAGAACGGGACGGGTCCGCTTTGGTAAATGTATTTACCCAAATATTGCGTCGGCTATAAAATATCTCAAGTGAAGATAGATGAGGAAGAAAAGTCTTGTGTTTAGTTGGTGGTTGTGGGCTTTATCCGTATCATACTATTTGGGATTTAATCCCTACTCTCCTCTATTACCTTTATTATTAGCAGTTGGAGTTGCTGCATATACTACGTCCATTAGATTTACAAGTGATTATCACTGGTCTAAAGGGGCAGTTATAATTGGTTTAGAGATTCTATTTGCATTACTCAGTTATGTAAAAGATCCGTCGAGGTCTCTTTTAAACACCGAGGATGCGATATTCAACGTCGTGGTGTTCTTGATTTATCTCCTCCACGTTCATTTAAATGGTACAGATGTATTTACGTTGTACTTCAAAACGTTCCCGGAATCTCATCGTGGGGAGACGTTCATGGAGCATGTGAAGAAACTCATGGGGCGACCTTAATAAACACGGGTTTCTCGGGTCTAACAAGGAATAATCCAACTTGTAAGACCCTTCGCGCGAATTGCGATCCAACTATGATCGTACTACTTTCCACATACTTACGAGAGTTTGGTCTATGATGATCCAGTACCTTCTTCATAGATAGAATCCTTCTTATAGACACATTGTTACAATGTACAGTATTTAATTCAAGATTAACCAGTTCATTGTACCTTCCCCATACACTGTTAAAAAACAAATCAATATGTTTAGGTTTAGTAGTGTCAGTTATCATCAGAGAACACGTTCGCCCCATTTATATTCTGTGTGATAAAAATATTACTAAAAAATAAGAATGCCCGAGTTTTTTACAACTATAAGTAAGCGTAAGGAATTCGATAAAAGAATGAAACAAAAAATTGATCAGTTAGTTAACCTGTCTGACTTAGCTACTAACCGTGATCGAGAAGCCGCGATAAAAATCCAGCGATCTTGGAGGAGGACAAAGACTCCTGAGCACAAACTGAAACTCGCCCAATTGGTTAACAAATTAACTAAAAATTACATACAGATGAACAAAGTGAATGAAATATCACGACAACTGGAGAATATGAAGTTATACAACCGTAATAAGAACGGAAATGTGATAATGACAAATATAAATCTCAGGAAAAAGTAAGATGCCTCTCACTGATGCAGCCATCACCAAGAAGGTGGGGCAACTGCGTAAATCTGAAGGTAAGATCTATGCACCCCTCAAATACTTCAGGGGACTTGAAACTCTCAAGAGTGTTGAAACTCGTTACAAGAAGATGCTCAAAAAAGACTATACCAAGTTTAGAACAGACGAAGGACGAAAGACGAAGACTTCCTCCTACACCCAAAAGTTCCGGAAAAGGTACGGCTCAGATGTCAAGTCGTTGCCAGATATTGCTAAGGCTACTGGCATTCCTTTAAAGACTGTGAAGACCATCTACAATAGGGGGCTCGCTGCGTGGAGAACCGGGCATCGTCCGGGAGCCTCTCCACAAGCGTGGGGGTACGCGAGGGTTCATAGTTTTGCCACTAAGGGTAAGACGTACTATACGGCTGATAAGGATCTTCGATAATAGTTTTCTCTTATAGTTTCAAAATTAAATTTCCAACAAAATAAACATATACATTTTTTACTACCACCTATATGTAACGGTGATCTTAATTTATAATACCCAAACACAAAGTCGGTACCTCCCTGGCTGTCGATAAAAAGTTCCTTTTTACAATTGGAGCAGGGAGTTTCTGTGTTAATAGCTGGGATATTCCAACCTTCTGGTAAAGCACGGAAATTACATTCTTGTAACACATTACATGAAGGACAAATATAATCATCCCTCATGCAATATAAACACACCTCTTTTGCATTCTTCAAATTTTGTCGTTTTTCTTTTAAAGTTCCTTTTAATTTATCGCGGTCACCATAAACATCCCATAAATTTTCAATGAGTGATAGGTTATTCATGGTAGAAATAGAACATTGAGTATTGAGTCTCAGAGGTGGTGCAGATTGTAATTCTGTGCCAGAGTTAGTTTTTTCTAAAAATTGTTTAGCATCAATCTCAAACCAAGGTTCAGGTGTTTCATCGCGAGTAGTTTTATTAGTATCACAAATTTCAAAAACGTACTTGAGTCTTCCGTTGTTTATAAGAGCTACATCAACAATACACTTTTCATTTACACGATACTCGGTGATAATTTCGTCACCTTCTTCATAGTTAATCAAGTGGTCGTAAGTTTCAAATATACCATAATTCACATGATTTTCGTATACATGGATTCGACATTGACCATTTAGTTTATTACACCCATTATTAGCATCACGATAGCTGCATTTAGTTACAACTTTTTTGATTTTTTTCTTCCTTAATAAATCAGCTATCATATGTTTAACCAGTTTGTGAATTTCACCTTCACCGGGGTGGTCGTAAAACTTACAATCTCGTTCACCCGATTTATGAGCAAAATGATGAATCCTGACATCACCTTTCTTTGGGATAACAGGCTCTCCACATCCTGGACATGTGTATTTCAGATCCTTTACAGCATTACAAGGTAGACAATACTCGCCATTAAGTAAAGCTCCAACGGGAAACTTAGTCATTTGTAATTACTAAAGCTTTATCTTTATCTTTATCTTTATCTATGATCAGCCAACAAAATTCTGCGTTAAATACAAGATGGTTCACCTGGACCGAATACACGAAGAAATACGTGTTTTAAACATAAAAGACGAAACCTTACTATCGTTTCGTGTTTTTGAGAATTTCAATAAAAGACTTGATCATTTTAAGACGATAAAGTTGGGTATGTTCCCGGACCGTGTTAAATTGACGGAAGAAGAAGAGGAAGAAAAGCGATATATCGATACATATTTCAAAACCCTAGAGGAATTGTTTCCAGAATTAGAGGCTAAATGGCGGAGGAGATATTGTTAAAGAGTTGACACCTTTATGACACGGTTTACATAGTGATCTCAAGATACAATTATTTTCATGAAATTTATACCAAGCGTCGTTTATTTCTATATCTTCTTCTAAAAATGCGTCGGTTCTTGTATCTTTCGGTCTCCGAGCTCCATCATTTAACTCACATGATTTTCTAAATGTCGTGGGTATGGGTTTTTTCCATATTTTTTCTAAAAATGTTTCTGAAAGTAGTTTGAATGTAAGGGGGGGCTTGTGATCAACATCTAGATCATCTATATGAAATGGTTTCTTACAAATGTCACATTCTGCTGGATTATTGTCTTTGAAGTTTTGTATTTGGGGAAGAATTGTAGAACGCATAGCCCCCCGTTTTAGTTTATATTCTTGTGATTGTTGAGGTGTCTCTATTTTTTTATGACAGCATGTTTCTAAAGAAAATGAGTTTAATCCAAGACGATTTTTTATCCAGAATTCTTGATTTTTTTTATCATTTGCATTAATTCTAACTTCAATATCCATTATATCATCAAAGCGATCAGTATGATATTCTGGGTGACGTTTAATCATTATACAAATTTGTCTGTATATATCCGGTCGTGTATTTTTTAGTTTAAACGGACATGACCGAATATCAATAGAATTTATTATTTTTTTACGTTGTTCTTGTCTCCATTTGGCAGTTGTTTTTTGGTCAAGCCATTTATCTTCCGTAAAATCGTTATTTAAATTTTGATTATAACACGTAAGATCATTATAATCTTGGGAACTCATCCAACCACCTCCACGTATCGACATACCCTGCTTTGATAATCCCATTTAACAATCTTAAAGTTTTGGCTTTATACAGGTTTAGATGGACAGCCCCCGTGCGTCACCTCGTTTCATGTCCATGACCAAGGATGAGAGGCGTCCGCGCTCCCCTCCCCCCGAAGAACGAATCTCTTGGAACGACTACTTCATGAAAGCTGCGACGTTGGCATCGGTCCGGTCTCCATGTGATAGACTAAAAGTGGGGTGTGTTATAGTGAAGAACAATAGACTCATAAGTATGGGGTACAATGGGTTCCTCGCTGGTACAGAACATAAATCTATCGTGCGTTGGGGTCACGAGCAAGCCACGATTCATGCAGAGATTAATGCCATCACCGATGCAGCGAAGAGGGGTGTCTCCATCGATGATACCGTGGCCTACATAACACATTATCCATGTATCAACTGTTTCAAAGCCCTCGCAAGTAGTGGTGTCAAAAAGATATATTACCAAGTTGATTACAAGAATGATCCAATCCTCGAAGATTTGGGTTACGGAATTTCTCTAATAAAGGTATAGGATGATACTTCTTGACCAAATAGCACGTTACATATCCAAAGATATCATGTTACCTACACGATGTTATGCGACTAAAAAGCAGCGCGTATCTGTAAAGGATTGCTGTGACTGTAAAATTTTCTGTAAAAAACCGCCAAAGGGTTCAGTACCTGCAGTAATATTAATAACGAATTCTAAGCCCTAACTCTCTTCATCCCCTCTTCACAGAGAATCCTATTGACACACTCAACTTCATCTTTCGTCCATTCAGGTGCACCATACAAAGACCTAAAATTCGAATACAATCTCTTCTTACCAGTAAAGTCGTTTACAATTAATCTTCTATCGAGATCCTCATTTTCGACACCATCTGGACACCAAGGCCAATTGTCAAAGTTGAAACGAATAGTTTTGAATGGTGCACCTGTCGTATATCCTTTCACGCGAATGCCACCTTCACCGATAGGTTCGGCTTCGAAATCATGATGGGGTATGGCAACACTCATCTTATCGATGATGCTCAAGATGTTCCTCATGGTGAACGAGGCACCGAGTTTATAGACGGAATCGTTTTCGAAACAAACCATATTTTGATTGTTGAATATTACTTGGAAATACAGAGGAATCATTGTCCACTTAGGTATCATTTAAAGAATTCGCCCAAATAAAGAGTAATGGATCCGTCCAAGCTTCCCATCGATATTTTACGTGTACTTCAAAGTCCTGAGCTTCCAATGGCCAAAAAGATGATGGCTTTTAATATGCTCATGCCCAATCTACCAGCTACTCCAGAACACGATAAGGCGTACGACGACAACCTAGAGGTTGGTCGCAAGATTAAGCGTCTTGTGGATGAGGGAAAGATAAGTATCAATGGATTAGACAAGGACTTTAAACTAAACATAATTACCAACTCGCAGTAGAGACATGACGAAGTTGGTTCTCACTCACATCAAATTGTGCTGGGTCAACTACAATCTTGCGCTTCACTTGAGACGTTTCCTTTCGTTCCACGTGAGATGTTTTATTACCCGATGCATACGGGATGGATGAATGGTGTAGACAAATACGTACCTTACCATCATCGTTGCGCTTGTAACCGAAGGTGTATTCAACATCTGAAATTTCACCGGTTGTAGCACACGTGAACTCATAGGTACCCATAGCGTGAGCTACATCACCATGACAGTCAATCTGGTGATTATTGAAGATCACCCTACTGAAACCCTTTTTGGCATTGATGGCGAACCCCTGATCTTCTTTGAAACCACCGATCACAGCATCGTGGCCTACAAAGTAAGACATAGCATCGTTAGCAGTTGGACGAAACTGTTGCTCCGTAGCTTTCGTGGGTTTGAAGAGTACATTAGAATGGTCATATCCATACAACTCACGCGCACGTTCACCTGCGAGACTCACGTAATCACCACCAGTGAGGAAAGAGTTAGAAATATCTACGATGGATTGTGCCCAGAAGTTCTGCGCCTCGATGACTTCACGTTCGGTCACATGATTGATAAGTTGAGAGGCTTCATTTAGATCAGAAAAATCTTCCATAACCTGTGTCATCGGTGTACGCGCACGGGTAGTTAATGGTTTATTAAACCCACGGGCTGCGTTAACTTCTGTGTCGTATTGGGCAGGATCCGTAAAAACACGAGTTTTAACATTGCGCGTAGGTGGGATAACGAATGTGAGTGCGAAAGACATGTTTTCTATTTATCGCATCTATTCTTTATCCCCCTTCTTTTTACCTGGGCGAATGGCCCATTTATTCTCCTTGTTAAACTTCTCGTAATCAATCTCTTCAATCTTAAACTTTTCCATGATGAACTTCTTTAGGGGGTGCATATCTTCCTCGTTTGGGGGGCGACGCCTCCCCTCACCTGGAGCTTCAGCTGGTTCTACAAAATCATTCTTCTTGGCTTGGACACGGATATTAGGTCGTATGATTATGGGTTTTAAAGTAAACATTTGATATATCTATAATGGATATAAAGTTTTAACACGTGGCTTCCATATGAAGATTGAGATCTCGAACGGAGATCTAATCGATAAGATTACGATTCTTGAAATCAAAATCCAAGAAGTTTATGACGAAGAAAAACGAAAAAATATTATCAAAGAGTATGAACTTTTGGTCGAACATGAATTCAAATGTCCACACAAGGATAAGTTGAAGGATATAAATTATGCGATTTGGGGATATCAAGATATGATTAGAATGTTGTTACGCAAGAATGTTTTGAACAACACATTCATGAACTATGCGAAAAGAGTTCATGAACTCGGTGAAGAAAGAAGTACGCTTAAGCGACAAATTGATACAGAAACTAGATCGAATATAATTGAAGAAAAGGGATATGAGACACCTGAACCTACACCATGTCATTCATATTCATCGTTAGATGATCCAGTATTTTTCATGGAAGGGCATTAATTCCATTTGCTGCGAGAGTCAGCTTGGCTACAGTCATAGCGGTGAGACCGACTACAAGTTCAGGCCACTCTACCTTAAGTAAACGACCAGCTATTGTCATGGGCAGAATCCACGTGACGAGTTGGAGTTGTGCATAATTTACGAGATCTGGATTTGGTAGTGCAGCCTGAATACGAGTCGAACGGACTGGGCGCCTAAGCGACATTTTCTTGGTCTGTAAGTTAACGGGAGTTTTTTGAATGTGAATTGGTCGAGCGAGAGACATCATTTAATTTATCATTACCAAATTCTTTATCATCTTTTACAATGAGGAAAACTCATTCTAAAAGATGTTCCAAACGGGGCTCGAACCCGTGACCTTGGCGTTATAAGCACCACGCTCTAACCAACTGAGCTATAAGAACGGTGCAA
>Ga0233438_10005789_pt1 | contig 10238 bp, 11 predicted proteins | sample SI_123_September_FD_182720 | JGI IMG/M metagenome (GOLD analysis project Ga0233438, IMG submission 182720) | Seawater microbial communities from Saanich Inlet, British Columbia, Canada - SI_123_September2016_10_MG | ecosystem: Environmental > Aquatic > Marine > Inlet | place: Canada: British... | reverse complement strand
TTTTTTTTTAGCTAATTCTGCATTAGCTCGATCTATTTTCTTATATTTCTTTGGATTTTTTTCTCTATCTTCAGTTTCTTCTCTGATTTCTTTAATAATTTTATTGGCTATATTTTCAGGATCATCATTTTTCAATTGATTTATCTTTTTAAGAATTTTTTTCATTCAGTTAAGATCTTACATTGAAACAAATCTATAAATTTATCATAGGCTTTTTGTTTATTTCTTATTTTAAATTTTTCTTCTGATATTAAGTCAAAAAAACCATCAGGATTATTACTTGTTAAATCCTCCTCATACACAGCTAAATAATATTCTTTTTTTTTAACTTTATAATCTCCCCAAATTTTTAAGTCATCATTATATAAGTCAGGGTGGGATCTACAAAAGCGTATTGTTACAATTGTTTTATTAACTGGATAGCCATAACCAGGATAAACTACGATCCTCTTGTTTAATTTAATTTCATCACGAAGACCGAAGGGTTGTTCTAATGTTGATTGAAGATCGCAAAGATCTTTATAAATCTTTTTTATCTTAGCTAGTAATAGATTGAAGTCTTCTAGACAATTTTCTTTAAAATGTTTGTATTCATTTTTATCATCGATTTTATTACCTAAAATTTTTAACTTAATTTTTTTTTCTTTTTCTTCTTTAACAAATTTTTCTAAATACTCTTTTTCTTCTTTTTTTTTTCTTCCTATTTCATAAGATGTTTTTTTAAACTTTTCATCAATTGAATTCATAATCCAAGCCTACCAAATCCTGAACTCTTACTCAAGATGAGTTAATTAGCTAATACTAAAAAGGATTAAAAGAGACTGAGGCGTGGCTGTTGATACTAGTAGTTTTGTTCTTTAAATACTTCTAATATTTCGTTTAAGTATTCTTCTTTAGCTTTATTTAGTTCTTCTATCTTATATTCACCATGATTAGACAATATAACTTCAGAATAAATTCCATTTAAACTTAGCTGTAACGATACTTTTTGAAAATTTAAATAAAAAGCAACTTCATCTTTAACTCTTTCTCTGCTTGAAATGTTTGCTGCATAAAACATCCAAGAATATCTATTATCTTTTGAGTTAATTTTCTTAAACTTTGTCTGAATTTTATTGAGGTCATTAATAAACGTTTTATTGTTTAAAACACCTGAGTTCCATTTTTTAATATATTCTGAGTGTATTTTTCTCTCTCTTAGCTCTACTCTTTTTCTAAGATCTGCTTTTCTTAATCTTTCAGAAACAACCTTATCCTCTAATTCGTTAAGTTTTATGTCTAAATTATTCATCTATGATTAAATTAAATTTTCTAACCATAACAAAAGGATTTTAAGATTTCAATTTAGATAATGATCAATTTTCTTTTTTTCCACATGCAGGTTAAATTAAATCACCCCGTTCGTTTTGATATGGATAATCATCAGTAATTTTTCTAATTTTATCTTTGTATTTTTCAATATCAACACCTCTATAATATTTAATAAAAGTAGGCATCTCACAAGCTCGATAGACATCTAAACGTTTAAAGAAATAATCTAAAAAACCTATAGATCTTTCACAATAAAGTCTTTTTGCATCAAGCATCTCATTAAATGCTTTATGATGCATTTCAAATTGTTCAGGAAACCAGTAGGCATCCATATATTCATCTAAATTAAATAGTTCTGAGGGTTGCCATATAACTTTTCGATTACCCAAACCAAACTCTTTAACTAAATTTGCAAATTTTCCACCTCTATCTTCGTGTGCATAAGGTACTCTTGGATGACTAAGTGTTCTATCTGTTAAATCTAGAAAAATACCTTCAATATGAAATAATTTTTTACCTATAACTTTACCATTTGGTTCTCCATCAGGCAAAAAATCCTCTTTTACAAAATCATAATCTGCATTCATTAGTTGTTCTGCAAGCTCATAATCTTGATGAGCAACCATATTATTAGTTCTTTTTTGGAAGTAATTTTGAATGAAATTCATTAATTAAACTAAAAACATCTAATTTTAAATGACCCAATTCCATAAACCCCTTTTTCTGAGGTTCCAGCGCAATACTTTTCAACAACTCTTTTTACACCAAGATTAAAGGCAACATTTCTAGATGGGTCTGCGCCATAATCTCCTGCTTCAGCTTTAGAAATAAACCCACTACCACCATTCATCATCTGTATATTAATTCCAATAACTCCAACTGCAATTATTGAAAGTACACCTTTTGTAAATTTATCCATTATCTCCCCTTTTTATTAAAATCCAAGACTAACAAATCCTGAACCATGACTCAAGGTGAGTTAATTAACTAATACTTAAGAGAATTAAAGAAGAGACAAAAAGTTTTTTCATAAATATCCTGACACAATTTTCGATATTTTATTTTAGCATAGTCTATGACACAGCTGTGACACAATACATTAAAATTTTGAAAAATTCATATAGCTTATTTAAGTTTTCTAAGCGTTTTTACAGACAGAAAGGTACATGCGTCAGGCTCATAACCTGAAGGTCGGCGGTTCAAATCCGTCCCCCGCAACCAATCATATTAAAAAAAATTAATTGCTACTTGCTTACAGATAATTGTTTTTTACTATTCTCATAAAAATAAAGACTAAATAAAAAGTATAAACGTAAAAAACTTTATTTCTATTTTTAAAGAATTCATAATTAAGTGGATTATTGATCAATGTAAAAAATAAAATCATAATTAGTGGATCATAATATTTGTGATAAATTGTGTTTTGAATATTTGAGATTATCAATAAAATAAAAATTAAAAAATTATTTAGATTATTTTTTGAAAATATACCTATTAACATCAAGGATATAAAGCTGATAAAAAAGAAAAAATAATTATTGTTAAATAAAAAATTTGATAAATGAAAAAAAACACCCCCACCAGTAAAGTTAGTTGCATAATTAAAGAAAAATATATTTACAATTAAAAATATTCCTATAATTAAAACATCCTTTTTTTTTGATTCAATTAAATCAGTAAAAAATTCTTTATTTATTAAAAAAGGTATTAAATGAAAAAATAAAATACTACTAATTATCAAAATTTTATTTGAAAAATTAAAATTTAAACTAACTTTTTCAAGTTGATTTATTCCTGGAGTCTTAGCTAATAGAAAATTTACATCTAAGATAAAAATATAATAAAAAGCCGGTATAGAGCTAATAATACAAAACAATGGTAAAATTATCAGATCTTTAAAAGCTACTTTTCTAAAATAATGGTAAGCGAAAAAAATTATGAATAAAGAGAAATTTGGGCTTACATAGGAAGAAATTATCAAAAAAATTATATTTTTCCACATGTAGATTTTTTTTGGGTCTTTTAAAAATTTTAGAAACTCGTAAGTAGAAATTACAAAAAATATTAATCCAATTAATCTTGAGCTAGGCCATATTGCTAGTGATCTAAATGTTGGAGACAGAAATATAGTTAATGAAAGTAATAATAGTATATTTTTTTCTACTTTATCAAACTTGAATATCAAACACTTGTAAAAATAAACTATTAAAAGCAGAGATAAATTCAAATGAAAAAATCTTATATTTTCAATTGAGAAGCCAATGTTTTTTAATAAACTTAAAAAAATAAGATATACTGGAGAGTGTCTGTGACCATAGCTTTCGTAATTCAGAAGTGTTTTTTTAATATTAAGAGATAAATCATTTATAACTGGCAAATCTGTATTTTCCCAGTCGCCTATTGCTCCTAAATTAAGATTTTCTTCGATATAAAAACCAAAAATTAAGGTTAAGTATAAAAATATGCTAAAAAAATTAGAATAATTTAATGTATTTTTTAATTTCATAAATTAATACATATATTATTTTAATTAATTTAAATAAAGATCTTTAATATATTCGTTATGAATTTATCTATAGTAATTTTAACCTGGAACGATTGGAAAAGCACGATTGATTGCTTACAAAGCATAATTAAAAGTAATTATAAAAATTTTGATGTAATACTTGTGGATAATAATTCAGAATTAAAACATCTTAATTTCATAAAAAAATGGCACAAAAGAGAAATTAATTGCAATGGAAGATTTGTTAAACCAAATAATCAAAGATTTAATAACATTATTGAAGTAAAGAAAAATCAAATTATTAAACAAAATAATAAAGTAGGTAAAAATATTTACCTCATTAGAAATAAAAAAAACTATGGCCTTACAAAGGGTTTAAATATTGGTTATAAATTTTCTATTAACAATAGTTATAAATATATTCTAAGAATAGATAATGATTTATTCCTAGAAAAAAATTGCATCAAAACACTTTTGAGATCTTTTGATAAAAAAAATGTTGCTGCTGTATCCCCCAAAGTTCTACATGCCTATCTAAAAAAAACAATTTGGTGGTCAGAATTTTATATGAAGTGGAGTACTTTAAAATTTTATGGTTTTGGTGGTACTCGAAAAAATAGAATACTAGATAATAAAAACATATCCAACATAAAGCAAGTTGATGCAATTTGTGGAGCCTGCTCATTATATGATGCAAATTTGCTTTCAAAAACAAATCTTGGAGACGAAGATTTTTTTTACGGACCAGAGGATGTTGAGTTGTCATATCGATTAAAAAAAATAGGTAAATTATTAGTTAATCAAAAAGCTATTGCATATCATAAAATTGCAACAAGCTCATCTATTACTGGAATTAAAAAGCGGACATTTCAATCTACATTTGGTTTTTTGAAACTAATAGAAAAAATAGGAACTAAATCAGATAAACTAATTGGATATTTGTACTTTATTTTAAAACTTATTTATTTAAAGTTAAGAAAAAATCAAAAAGATTATTATGATGGTTATTATTCTGCTTTAAAAAAATTTTTTTTAAAATAAAAATTGCTTCTATTTCTTAATTGTAGAGATATGTGTACCATAGTAATAAGTTTTCCAATCTTTGGAGAAGATGCTTAATAATTTATCTAAAGCAATGACAATAATTAAAAAAAATTATGCAAAATTCTCATTGGTGACTTTCCCCCTCGAAATAAAAAAAAAGCATGTTTTAAAAATAAGAATGACAACGAAGGTCTAAATATATTCATGTGGTATTTGTATTAATTAAATTCTAAACTTAGATTTTTTACTATCAAGTAAAAAAGTCTTGACTGTTTCTTTAGTCAATTGCTGATATGTCTTTCCAAAGTTTTCAATTTTTTCAATAATGTTAGGTGGAACAGTTATAATATGACATCCTAGTTGTTTGGCTTGTAAATAATTATAGGGCTCTCGAACACTTGCCCAAAGAATCTCTACATTTTTAAATTTTTTAGACATTGTAATACTTTTTTTAAATTCAGGTATAGGATCTTTGCCAGTATCAGCTGCTCTACCTGCAAATATAGAGATTATTACTTTGGTTTTTTTGTTAATCAATTTAAGAATTTTTTCTGTTTGTTTAGCTGAATATACAGCTGTTATATTTAGTTTAATGTTTTGATTATTAAGTTCTTTTATAATTTTTCCCATAAATTTACTTTTAGAATTTACAACAGGAACTTTTACATAAATATTTTTTCCCCAGGTGTTAATTTGGAGAGCTTGTTTTTTCATTTGGGTATATTCATCTGCAAATACTTCCAGTGATACTGGTTTATTGTTGCAAATTTTTAAAATATTTTTTGAATAAGATTTATAATCTTTGGCTCCAGCATTTCTCATTAAACTTGGGTTTGTTGTAAACCCTTTTACAATTTTTTTTTTATTAAATTTTTTGATTAAATCTAGTTCCGCTATATCACAGAAAATTTTTGTATTCATAAATTTTTAGAGATTTTTTGTTATATCTTCAGTCATTTTTTTTGCATCTGCAAATAACATTAATGTATTTTCTCTATAGAATAAATCATTATCAATTCCAGCGTACCCTGGTGATAAACTTCTTTTTACAAATAGAACAGATTTGCATTTTTCTACATCTAAAACAGGCATACCATAAATTGGGCTTTGTGGGTCTGTTTTTGCAACTGGATTTGTCACATCGTTTGCACCTATTACAAAAGCTACATCTGCATTAGCGAAGTCATTATTGATTTCTTCTAATTCAAAAACTTCATCGTAAGGTACATTTGCTTCCGCTAATAATACGTTCATGTGGCCTGGCATTCTTCCTGCTACTGGATGAATAGCATATGAAACTTTAATATCATTTTTCTTTAAGGTATCTACCATTTCTCTTAAAGCATGTTGAGCTTGCGCTACTGCCATTCCATAGCCTGGAACAATTATTACTGACGACGCATTTTTCATTAAAAATGCTGCATCTTCTGCGTTACCACTTTTGACTGGTTTTTGTTCTTTGTTTGATGAAGACGCAGACTGTTCTGTTGCACCAAATCCACCTAAAATAACATTAAAGAATGAACGGTTCATACCCTTACACATTATATAGGATAAAATTGCTCCTGATGAGCCGACTAATGCTCCGGTAATTATTAATGCAGTATTTTCCAAAGTAAAACCAATCCCTGCGGCTGCCCATCCAGAGTATGAGTTAAGCATAGATATAACAACTGGCATATCTGCCCCACCAATCGGAATGATTAATAAAAAACCAATTAAAAAAGAAATGGAAAGTAAAATCCAAAATAAATTTGAAGATTGGGTTGAGCACAAAAAGTAGGTTACAACTACTATAGAAATTAACATTAATGCATTAAGTGGATGTTGCCCTTTAAATGTAATCGGTGAGCCTGACATTATTCCTTGAAGTTTTAAAAAAGCAATTATTGAACCTGAAAAAGTTATTGCACCAACTGCTGCACCGATCGACATTTCAATTAAACTTCCAAGTTTAATATCTCCAGGATAACCAAGATTAAAAGCTTCAGGATTTAAAAAAGCTGATATTGCCACAAATACTGCTGCAAGACCTACAAGGCTATGAAAGCCAGCTACAAGTTCTGGCATGGCAGTCATGGGTATTTTGTAAGCTATGAATGCACCAATTAAACCACCTATTAAAAGAAAAATTAAAACATAAACGAAACCACTTGAAAAATTTCCAATTGATAAAAATGTAACTGTTATTGCAATTACCATACCTAAGATACCAAAAAAATTACCCTGCCTAGATGTTTCTGGAGAAGATAATCCTCTCAATGCCAAAATAAATAATACACCTGAGATTAGATAAAATACTGCTGATAAATTTACTGATATCATTATTTATCTTTCTTCTTTTTTTTATACATCGCAAGCATTCTCTGGGTAACTAAAAACCCTCCAAAAATATTTACTGCTGCCAAAGATATTGCTAAAAAACCAAAAATGCTTGAAGTATTAAAAATGCTTTCAGAATTTCCTGCTAGCCCAGCAATAATAGCACCGACAATAATCACTGATGAAATTGCATTAGTCACAGACATTAATGGGGTATGGAGAGAAGGTGTAACGCTCCAAACAACATAATATCCAATAAATACTGAAAGAATAAAAATACTTAATCTAAATATAAAGGGATCTATTTCCATAATTTTATCTAATTAATGTTTTTTCTATTATTTCATCTTCTAGGTTAATGTTAATTTTTTTACTTTCTTTATCATATAAATTTACAACAAAATTGAATACATTTTTAGAATACAAACTTGAAGCTGAAATTGGCAATTTATTTAAGATATTTTTTTCTCCCATAATTTTTATACCATTTCTATCTACTATCTCATCTACCACAGAAAATGCTGTATTTCCGCCTTGGACTGCAGCTAAATCATAAATAACAGATCCTGTTTGCATATTATCAATCATGTTTTCTTTAATTATTAATGGAGCTTTTTTTCCAGGAATTAAGGCTGTACAAATTACAATATCAATTTTTTTTAAGGTTTCACCTAAAAGTTCCTCTTGTTTTTTTTTAAAATCATCAGAGGCTTCTTTTGCATATCCTCCTTCTGTTTCAAGATTTTCAGCACCCTCTACTGTTAAAAATTTACCACCTAAACTTTCAACTTGTTCTTTAGATGCCATTCTAACATCGGTAGCAAACACAATTGCTCCCATTCTCTTTGCGGTAGCAATCGCTTGTAACCCAGCAACACCTGCACCAACAACTAAAACTTTTGCTGCTGGGACTGTTCCTGCTGCTGTCATCATCATCGGTATAGCTTTTTCAAAACTTGCAAACGACTCTATGACCGCCTTATACCCCGCAAGGTTTGCCTGTGAGGAAAGTATATCCATAGATTGCGCCCTTGTTATTCTTGGTAATAACTCTAAAGAAAAAGTGTTAATTTTTTTTTTAACTAAATTATCAATTTTTGATTCATTTTCATATGGATTCAAAACACCAATCAATGTTTGGTTTTCCTTTATTAGAGAAATTTTATTATTTGATGGTAATCCTAGTTGAATAATAACATCGGCACTATTTATAATTTCATTTTCATCTTTAGAAATTTTTACACCTAGCTCTTTATATTCATGATCACTAAAGCCTAAATGTTCGCCATAATTTTCAGCTATAAACACCTCACAACCAAGAGCAATATATTTTTTTGCAATCTCTGGTGTAATAGCAATTCTCTTTTCGAAATTTCTATCTTCTAAAATTGATGCAATTCTCATATGAGAAGTCTACAATAAGAATATTGCCATTAAAACTAATACAGCTATTACCGCGACAGTTCCCCACAACACAAATTTGGTGAAATTATTCCAAGTATCATTATGGTCCTTATTATCCATAAAATTACTTTTGTCTGGCTTTAAATTTTGGATTAGTTTTATTAATTATATAAACTCTGCCTCTTCTTCTAACTAACTTAGAATTAAGGTCTCTTTTTTTTAATGATTTTAGTGAGCTTTTTATTTTCATAATTTTAATTTTTTTTTGTAGCCGGCGATGTCCTACTCTTCCGTGTCTTAAGACAAAGTACCATCGGCGCTGAAGGGCTTGACTTCCGAGTTCGGAATGGGATCGGGTATTACCCCTTCGCAATAATCACCGGCGAAAGATTTATATCTAATTCCAAAAAATTGTAAATAGACAATTTTACTTTTTAATCAATGATTTTCTCTTAAAATCATCAATATAATCTTTTAATTTAATCACACCAAATTTTTTATAAACTTTATTTGAAAGATTCATGTTTGTTAAAGCTGAGGCATATCTTTCTCCTTTTCGTGACTTTAGCATTTTAATTTTTCTATTAAATAATGATGCAACCTGAAAAATACTCCAACTTTGTTTATGGGATATACTGTAATGTCTACACTTATTTTTTTTCCATGCTAAATAACAAATTTTTACTGTGTCATAAATATGTGTAAATCTTCTACTTTGTGAACCAGGCCTTACAACCGTCAATGGTTTATTTTTTAAATAACGATCTTCAAATATTCCTATTACCGTAGCCATATCTCCAGTTTTAATTTGTTTAGGGCCATAAACATTATAAAAGTAAATTATTTCATATTTTAAATTGAACCATTTTTTTAAATTTTCTAATAATTCCAAATTTTTAGCTTTTAAAAAAGCATAAGGAGATAGGTTTTGATCATTTCCTTTGTTTCCTAATGTTGCTGAAGTTGCGGAATAAACTAATTTAATATTATTTTTTAAACAGAAATTAAAAACTGCGTGTGTTCCGATTGAATTTGACTCTATACATTCTTCAAGTTTTAAAAAACTTTGATAAATTCTTGCAAATTCACCAAAGTGAAAAATGCATTGTATTTTTTTCCTAACACTAAATAGCTTTTTTGAAATATTTTTCGTATGAGAAAATACATACTTAATTCTTTTATTTTTTATATGATTTTTTTTATATCCAGAAGAGTAGTTATCAATGCTTATAATATTTAGTTTGGTTTTTTTTAATAACAATTCAATTAGATTTGTACCAACAAAACCTGCACCACCAGTTACAACAATTATATTTTTCATTAATTTCTTTTTAAAAAACTTTTGTATGTAATATCAAAACCATCATTTAAAGAAGTTTTTGCTACCCATCCATATTTTTTAGCTCTATTTATATCTAATAATTTTCTATAAACTCCATCTGGTTTTGATTTTATAAAATTAATTTTAATATTTAAATTTAGTTTTTTTAAAATAAATTTTACATAATTTAAGATAGTCATATCTTTTCCTGAACCTATATTTATTAATGAATGTTTAATTTTTTTTTTCATAAAAAAAACACATGCATCAGCTATATCATCAACAAAAATCATTTCTCTATATACTTTTCCCGAGCCCCAAACATTTATA
>Ga0233438_10005780_pt1 | contig 10248 bp, 13 predicted proteins | sample SI_123_September_FD_182720 | JGI IMG/M metagenome (GOLD analysis project Ga0233438, IMG submission 182720) | Seawater microbial communities from Saanich Inlet, British Columbia, Canada - SI_123_September2016_10_MG | ecosystem: Environmental > Aquatic > Marine > Inlet | place: Canada: British... | reverse complement strand
CAACTACTTCTTTGGCAAACTTGCCACCGTCAAACGGTGATAAATAACTGCCAAGACATCTAAGCTCAAGCGAAGAGGCATCAGCGCCAACTTGCACCCTCCCCTCACCAGGCCCGAATAGAGCCCTGTACTCAGGAGCCGAAGGGACCTGAGCGAGATTAGGTTTGAGGTGTGCCTGCCTACCGGTGTTGGTGTTAAGTATGCAGGAATGATGGATCCTTCCACTTTTTTCGAGTTTGAGCCAACTGTTTTTCCCATCAGAAAGTTGTCCTAGGTGTTTCTGTAGTTCAAGGATCCGTGAGAACTTAAGAGCTTCAGGTGTACCGATCTCTTTCAGTACTGTGTCGTCAATCTTTGCTCTACCAGATGGGGTCCGCTCTACAGCTTCCCAACCTCTGAATGTCTCAAAGGCCCACGCTATGTGGTCTCTACTGGTAGGGCTGAACTCTTTTAACTTACACATAGCAGCACCCTCCACATACCCTCTCGTGGAGTTGCCACGTTTAGGTGTGAATAGGCCACCATCAACAAACAAGAACGTATCCCTCATCTCGTCTGAGATGGAGTCAAGTTCTGTTCTTAGTTTGGATTCGAGTACCTGAGCAGCCTGAACATCAAAGGGGAACCCTTCTCGTTCCTGCCACGCCATGAGAATCGCAATTCGATGCTCGGTCTCGATACAGCCTTTGTATTGCTCAAGCTTAGGCTCAAACATTTTGCAGACTTTGACGCTGACCAATACATCCTGGCTGCAATAACTAAGCATCTCAGGTGAATATGTAGACCAATCACCATCCAGTGACTTACCAAACTCTGACTTATGTACGCCGAGTCGGTGACCCCACGCTTCCAATGAATGCCGACCATATAATTGGGCGGGCATATTGGCAGGTTTAGTTCTGAAGTCTTTGTCCAGCAGGTCGGTGAAGAATAGGCGTGAGAGGATGAGTGTATCAAATAGCTTTCCTTTATAAGTCCAGTCTGGGACTAATTCTTTGATAGCTTCGCAGTCATATCCCACCACATTGTGTCCCCAGAGTTCAGACGCTTCGCCTAAAAACTTGAGGCCGGTTGGGATATCTCCGTTGTCCCATCGATACTCCTGATCTGTGTCAAGGTCTCGGGCAACGATACAATGAATGACTGACAGCCCTCGAAGTAGGCCATCAGTCTCGATGTCAAAGCATAGTCTCATTGGGTGTTAAATAATTTTGGTTTAATGAGGCCAAATCCACTCTCAATCTCAAGGACTTGATAGCCTTGATCATGTAATTTGTCGAAGATATCTGCCTTCTTAAAGGCTCGAATGGCAGATACTTTCTCTTTCTTTTTCCAGGTTGGCTTGCGATACCTGACGAGGTGGATGTCAGATGGAAGCTTTTTGTCTAGCTTGCGAAGCTTATCCCTGGACGTACTTTCGATGTGTACGATTACTGGTTCATTCATGTGATAGAAGAGAGGGTGAAGAGGATACCTAGTAGATGCTCACGAATAACTTCACCACCAACTAACTTCCCCTCCTCTTCTCCAAACTGATCCACAATCACCAGCGTTGGAAACTTTTCTACCTTGTAAGCACCAACTAAGCTGGGATGATATTCCTGCTTAAGGATGTGAATAGCGTTGCCATAACTTGGGAAGTGTTCCCGAATCTTTTCAAGATAACTCTTAGTCCTTGTGCAAGGAAGACAATCCTCTTTAGTGAAGAGAACAGCCCTAGAAGTCTTCATAGTCATTTGGTGAGGTGGAAGTGAAAAGGTTTTCTGTTGCGGTTAAAAGGCGTCCAGTCTCTTGGCCATAGACAAGCTCAGCCGCCGGACCTGTACGACCATTGAATCTGTTCTTTAGAACTACAAGCTTTGATCTGTTATCCCCTGACTTGATATCCCTTTCGAGTGCAACCACAAGATCACTCAGCTGAGCGATTGCTTGGCTACCTCTTAGTGAGTTCAGGGTTACCGTTGCTCCATCCTCAAAACCTTTATCGCCTTGTGGTCGGCGTAGGTGGGAGATGAGGATCAGTCCTATACCTGTTTCCTCAGTAAAGGACCGTAGCTTTGTCATGGTCAGGTCAATGGTCTTGCGTTCATCTTGGTTGTCATTACCTGATAGCAAGATGCTCAAGTGATCAAGGATGACCCACTGAACTCCATTAGCTTTAACTAAGAACCTGATGTCATTTAGAAGACTGTCAGGATCACAACTGCCGAAGCCGTCCCTAAGGAAAAGCCGACCAGACCCGAGAGTACTATCAAAGGATTTACGGAAGAGTTCATCATCGATTTTGTTATCGAGGTGTAGGGGTTTGTTTGCAGCAACCGTCATCAGTCGTAAGCCGGTACGCTTAACACTCTCTTCGAGTGCTACATAACCAACAGTCTGATTCTGTGTTACTAAATGGGCCGCGATCTCACCACAGAGCGTACTTTTACCCGTTCCGCTACCCGCCGTGAGACAGACAAGCTCGCCGAGTCTGAGCCCTCCAGTGATCTCATTAAGTTGTTCATAAGGGTAAGTAGCGTCCCTGCCATGCAAAGGAGCAGAAACGAGATTAAAAAGGTCTCGACCATCAATAATTGATTTGGGGACATAAGAGCGTTTCTTGTAGATGGATTGGCGTATAGCCTCAGCATCCCCAGCCTGTATCGCCTCTGAGGCGTCCTTGTATTCGGCTAGAGCAGCCATGAATACACGGTCAGAGGGAAATAGACCTATACACTCTTCAGTAGCCTTCACGCCTGCCTCATCCTGATCAAACATCAAGACGATTTCATCAAACCCCAACAAGTAGTTGAGCTGATATTGCAGGGCTTTACAAGCGTTCTGTGCTCCATTAGGGACAGACACCACAGGCCAGTTAGGACGGGCTTTCCAAACACTTAACGCATCAATCTCACCCTCAGTAATGACAATAGTCTTGCCACTACCGAAGAGTTGTTGACCAAAGAGTTGATGCTCTTCATTCTTACCCGTCCAGGTGAACTTCTTATCAGGACTCCTCTCTTTGTAGGCCACAATGCGGCCAGAAGATGAGTAGTAAGGGAACCTGAGAGCAGGTCCCTGTTGCCTGACGTTGAACTTCTTACATATCTCTTCAGAGAGATTACGTTTACGAAGGGGAGCAAAGTCCCCGTCATATTGGATCATGCGGGTGGGTGTTTGTGTGTTTGTAGATTGCGTCGAACCATTCCCCTTGGTGTGGTATCCACAGCTGAAGCAGTAGCTACCGCCATCAGAGTAAATAGTGTGAGCATCTGAAGAAGTGCATGAGGGACAGGGTCCCTGATGGATGACAACATTTTCAGAGGTGGGAAAGTTCATTGCAGATAGCGAGGTATTCTTCTAGTTGTTCGTAGATGTAATTAGGGGGATAACCTTCCATCTCAAGAACTTGAACTAGATCGTCGATCCTCATAATTACGTCATCGTTCATACGAGCCATTCAGGTGGGACATTTGGAAAGACACACCACAGGAAACCGTGCTTATCAGCCCAGTCTCCATAAGTTGTCTTACTATTTTTAGAGATAGTGTTATTGCGTTGGAATACGAATCGGATATCTAAATGGGGATGAGCTTCCTTAACAGCTAACATCTTCCGCCTATCACTAGGCTTGAAGAAACCTTTTGCCTCTATGATTACGTCATTAGGTAAGAAAAAGTCCGGGGTATATTTGGACTTAGTTATGTAATCAAACTTCTCTATTTCGTAAAGATAAGGTGTTGCTTGTTTATCAAGAAACTTCCCCAGCCTCTCTTCGAGGCCGGAGCGATAGTTCATGGTCAGAAGTCGTAGCTTGTGCCTTCAGGAGTGCAATTGGCTGCGATCTCTTCAGCGTGTGCTTTACGAACAGAGGGGTCAGCCTGTGAGAAGCCTTTAACAGCTCCGAACATGCCAGCCACTTCCTCAGTAGACAGGTCACCCGAATCAACAGCACCGTTGCCGGTAACCAGTTCGATGATCTGTACGCCAATGACCTTCATTGAGGTCCCGACGTTGGAGCCCATGCAGTAAGGCTTCTGATCAACAATGAGGTTGACCTTGGTTCCCTTGCGGACATCCTTAAGGACAGCCCGCTCAAGCGGAACTCCCGTGGCATCGACAAAGACAGGTTCAGGTTTGGCCTTGCGGCTGCCATCACCAGTGCCATAGGTGTACTTACAGAGACCTGTTTCATCCCATGGAGTCATGGCCTCTTGAACACGTCCTGTGGCTTTTGTTTTGGCCCAGGTGATTAGCTCCTCACGATCTGCTTCAACCTGCTCCAGCGTTGTTGCTGGGATGGTGTAAGCAAACGTCCTGTTATTGAACTTGCCAGTGTCCTCATATACAGCGATGAAGCCGTCGAGGGTGGTTTCAAATTGGTAGCGGTTGGCCATGTGTTGTGGTGTTTGAGTTGGTTAGGTGTAAAGGATCAAGCAGCGGAAAGCTTGAGTGATCGTTTGGTTTCTTGTGTCCCTTGGTTGAAGCGTGGCCAGATGGCATCAGCTTCTTTGATGAAGTTCGAGACGTTATGCCAGCCATCTGTCCTCACCCGTGCTGCATAAAACAGAATCACAGGAGTCAGGGCAGCACGTACCTCATCAGATAGGTTCTGCCAGATGGTTGAGCTGGGCTTTCTGTCGTTGACAGCAGCCAGCAGGCCACCCGTGATACGGCTGTAGATGCCGTGTCGGAGGAGGAAAGCCATCTCGCGCCCAAATCCTGTTGGATGTGGGAACGGTGCTTTGGTATCTGTTTGTGAGAAGTCCTCCCACATCGTCTGAACCAACACACCAAGCGGGCTGTTCTTGTAAGCCAAGGTCTTGTCGGGGTCAGTCCGAAGGATCGATGCGTCGATCTCTTTAGCTGCCTCAACATGGAGGAGACCGGCTTCCTTGCGGAGGATCAGGTCAATCGAGACGCCGAGCAAGCGGTCAAGCATTGCCTCAGCGTTCTTGCCACCAATGGACTTGCGTCCTTTGTATTGCTTGAGCACCTCAATGAAGGTGTCTTGCGTGATGGCCTCTGCATCCTGGATGCGTCCTTTTCCGCTGGTGGTTTGGACCGTCAATTTTTCGCCCAATTCGCCGGAATCGCTTGCGGCAACTGGGGAGTTTGGACCGAAGATTTTGGCCAGAGCGCTGTTGATCCCCTTGATGTTGGGGCCAGCCGTGTTCCCATTGATGACCTTGGAAGCTCCCGTGATTGAGAAGTAGATCTCCCCATCACTTTCGAGACAGTCGCAGTTGAAGAAGTCTGAGTGGAATTTGCGTGCAGTTTTCATAAGTAAGGATGAATGACCTTGTTTTGTGGGTGTGTGGGTTAAACGTCGTATTCCAAAGTTCCGGCCAAGAACCGGGCATAGATATCTGGGTGCATTGAGTCGAACTGTTCACGAGTCATCCCGTAAAGCTCAATCTCATGTGCCCGCTCTAAAAGCCACTTTTCTTGCTGTGAAGCCATGGCGCTGTGATCAATTTCGTGATAGTCGAGAAGCATTAGTTCTTTCCGTTAGTTGGTTGGCCAGGTGTAATCAGCGAAACACCAATAAAAAAGGGGCCTCTCGACCCCTCACTTACACGTAGCATTTGTTTTAAAACAGGAACCTAAAACCAGCGCGTCTACCAATTCCGCCAGATGGGCCAAGGGTTCTCAGCTAGTCGCTTTGAGCCTTTTTGATAGTACAGCAGCCAGATAGCCCCGTTTTTCAACAATGCTAGACACGCTCAGATAGCCAACATGGCAGATCTAGCGGCCTCGTCACTGGCCTTGCAGTACTTCAGAGACATCTCGATGGTCGAGTGTCCGAGTAGCTCCATGACCGTCCTTGGATGTGTAACAGCACCCAACCATGTCCCGAAGGAATGGCGGAGACAATGCCACACATAGTCCTCACTAAATCCAGCCTCTCTCCTCGTCTTTTTGAAGGCGCTATAAAGCTGATCCTTATTGTTCCAATCTTGGTGGAATAACCGAGATTGACTCAGACGTTGTTGGATGATTGGCCGGATCTTGTCGTTCAGCTTTAGCTGTCGGATCTTTCCAGACTTGGTCTTGTTCCAGGGCTTACCACCGATGATCAAAGCATCGAGTGCCGGGTCGTAATCGTCTGGCCTTAACTTCAGCAGCTCGCCTTGGCGAACTCCCGTGTAAGCACTGACGAGGATGGCATCTGCCAGATCATTACCCCAGCGATCTCCGTAAAGATCACGGGCAGTGAATGCCAGCTTGTCGACGTCTTCCTTTTTGAACCAGTGGATGCGAGCCTCGTTCTCATCACAGCGTGAGAACTTCGGGCAGTCATGCTCATGCAGCCCAGCGAGCCGGGTGTATTTCATGACTGTCGTGCCTGCGGAGATGATGCGATTAACACCACCACCCGATCTGTTCTGATCGAGTAGCTCGGACTGGAGGGTCATCCACCAACCAGCAGAGGCCATTCTCTTAAGTGGAAGTGACTTGCCGGCGTATTCGGTGATGTGGTTTGCGTTGATCGCGGCTGTCTTTGCCGCTCTCTGACGCTTCCATTTTGTGTTCCAGGTGAAATCCAAGGCTTCACCCCAGGTCTTCATCTGCTTGGTCATAGTCCTTTACCTCCTGAAGGGCTTGTTTGAATCGTGATTCACCGGTCTTAGAGGCGTTCTCCTCCAAGAGTTGGGTAAAGATCTTTCCCCGTGGGGTCAGATACAAACGCCAAGCTCTGTGGTTTTGTGGATCACGCTCACGTCTGACAAGCTTCAGTCCTGATCTGTGGTCATAGCGATGGCGAGGGCCAAGCCAGGTCACATTCCGGGAAACACTTGCTACAGACACGTTGCAGTGTTTAACAAGTTCTTCCTGACGACATCCGTCATGGGATGCAATCCAAAAGAAGATGCTCATTAGCTGTGCTGGGAACTCCCTCTCTCCCGTGGATCTGAGAAGCTCTACAACGTAGAAAGCACGGATGGCGGCTTCACATGAAAGCTCTCCCATCGGTTGAGAGGTCATTAGAGATACCGGTGAACGACTTGCTCACCATACCCCCACCTTGGCTAGGTGTAAATCAATCCTCAAACGTAACTTCACACTCAAGGTTGTCGTACAAGGCCATAATACATTCGTACCATTCATCGGCTTGCTTGTACTCATCCCTCTCTACGTGTTGCTTGATTAGGTCTTTGATGCGGACTTTGGTTTCCATGATTAGCAAAAGAAATACTTGGATTCGTTGACGCTGTCGATGTCGAGGGTGTTCTTGATCAAGTCATCCTCAACAACAACCCCAACCTCATCTGCCCAATCTTTGAGCACATCGCCTTTGTACATCTCGGAGAAATGCAAGCGAATGTCTGAAGCCATCTGTTCCATGTCACATGAGCGGCCTAGTACACAGTCATGAATGACGGTGAAAGGCTTATCCCAATAGGCAAAGGTCAGATGCAATAGGGCAGCATCCATTGAATGCACCACGTTGGGAGCAAGGGCTGATCGGTGATGAGCACGGTCAGGACCGGCGTAGCCATCACCAATGATTGACTTGACACGAGCACCACCCATCAGACGAGTCTCAACCCGGACTGTGTTGGAGTGCCGGAGATCCTGAGAAACCACAAACCCTGAGGGTGTGGTCCATTGAATGATCTCCTCCCCTCTATCCATAATCTCCAGGGCTGAACCCTGAAGCCACTTCATCACCGCAATTGCTCCGGGGAAGATCTCGGGGATCGCCTTGCGAAAGATTGCGTTGGTGATGGTGGTCAGGTCTGTGCTCTCGAACTCGCGCTTCTCCTCCCTCAGAGCAAGTCTGATGTAGTTACGGGCTGAGTTTTGAGTGACTCCGTATGGAGTACACATCACAGAGCGTTTGGTGACCTTACGGTTCATCCACTCGTGATACTTCTCAGGCAAATACTCCTTAGCTTTCTCAGCCACCGTCAAATAGCCATCAGCTGGCTTATCTGTGGGGCTGACATTAACTAGGGCAGAAGTATCAGCACACAGAGTTAAAGCCCCTAAGTGCTGAAGACCTGAACAAGTTGCATCAATACCAATAGGAAGGCCAGAGGTTGTCTTAGTGCCTTCAAGCACACAGGCCGAATATTCGAGCACTGAAGCAAGGAAGCACCAAGGCTCAGCAGCTTCACGCCATTCATGGTTATGAATAGGGTCAGTGGCAATCCTTTTGATTAGGTCTGTGTTGTCACGGGTCCAGGCGACTCTCGTGGCCATGGTTTCCTTGTCAAGGCCAAAGGTGGTCGCAACATGGAAAGCTAGCCAATACTCATCGACTGGACCTTCATCAGCAAACAACAAAAGAGACTTATCAAAGTCAGTCCCTTGTGGGTTGAGGGCTGTGTTCTGAAAGTAGACCCTGCCCCGATAGTCGAAACTTGCAGGATTCCAGAACCTCTCCTCATCTGCATACTTTCGAGCTACATACAGAACCTCAGTAGTCCTCCAGTTTTTCTGGGGGAGCATTGAGTTGTAGTTCTCTGCTGTAGTACGTGCCCTCTTATAGGCCAGTACATCCTCTTCAGGAGCATCCTCAGGAAGGTTTTTCTCGGGTAGAGGCATTGGAGGATCACAGCGGAACTTACCGACTGAAATCTTCTGCTCATAGAAGTGATCCGCAATAGCGAATACCAAGGGATTGACCCTATAGGCCTGGTGTTGAAGAGTGTTCAACATGGCCAAAGGAATGTCGCCTTGCTTAGGTGGCGCCAATGAACCAGCCTTACGAATTAAGGGGTTGGATTGCCTCACTGATTCAGTCAGATAGCCGCCAGATTGATCGTTTGACCAGTCAACTGGAGGGCAAAGCATGGGCCATTGACAGAACGCCAGAGACTCAGCAGCAGCAATGATTGTGTCCCGCTGCTCCAGAAACTCTCGTGTGTATGTAATCACCCTCTTGCTCTTCTTACCATTCAGAACTGTTTTACGTTTAAGCCAGCCCGTGGTTTCAGCTAGGCAGACAATCAACCAGGATCCAACCTTGTGATTGATGGTGGGTGACCACCTCTCCCACTCGATCTGTTCCTTATTGAATGCCCGCTTAAAGACGGTTGCCTTCTGCTGTGTACCGGCTGACTTATGAAAGAAGAACTCAGTCTTCTTATAAAGCTCGGGTTCCTGCTCGGCGTAGTAAATCATCCGAAGCTCAAGCTGAACAGCAGCGCCGATCTTTGTGGTCAGTTCTTGTAGACCAGGCGCTGGCTCCTTACCCAACACATCAAGAACCACCTTCATGGTGATCAATGCCAGAGAGTGAGAGTCAGCTTCAGCCAGGTGTTTGTAGACCTCGACGGCATCAACAGCAGCTGATCCACGCCTGAGGGTAAACAGTCGCTGGGTGATGCACTGAGCTACAGGATCAAGCAAAGCCTTTACGGCCTTACGTCCATAGACCGTGCTGGATGCGTAGGACTTGTCCTCAGCGATCTTTGTTTTGCTCTTGAGACGGATACGTGCCTCTTCATGTGATTGGGTCTCGCGCTGTAGTTGACGGCTTACGAGGCTTAGGTCTTCTGGCATGTGCTTTTAGTTGGTGAGGTGTAAATCAGAGGCAATAGTTTTTGATGTCTGCAACCTGCTCAAGTGGTTGATTCATCCGAGCCACAGAAAAGGCTTCGATCTCCAACACGACAACGTGTGGGCCTTGTGCCTCGTATGCCTTGGCGATGGCTTGCATACCAGGAACGCCGAGAACTTCCTTGCCTAGTCCGATGGGTTCTTTGTAGACAGAGCCAAGGTCGTTGTTGAAATACCCATCCATGCAGTCCTGCACAAGGTGGTGGGCTTCATGCCTCAACGTGTCAAAGTCCTCAGCTGTCCAATAGGTCTCAGTGTTGACCTGTGTCCGGGCTTGCTGGCAGACAGCTAACTCGTTCTGCTCTGACCAGTACCAACCCATGGTCTGGCTCTGATCAAAACATTGGGGAGGGTTGATCCTGAACGTCACTCCCGTGGCAACAATTGCCTTACCTAGTTCCATGTGGGCTGGATCAACATTCTTGGCAAGAGCAGCTGAGCTAGCTGCGAGGCTTGCTATCCCAAGTGTAAACGTGGCGAGAGACTTAATCATTGTTTGTTTTGGTGAGTTGTTCTAGGTCGTTAAGGCTGATTCCTCTTCTGAAACATTCCTCAGGTAGTGAGAAGTCAAGAGGGAAAACACATTCATCCTGTAGCCAGTCAAGATAGAGGTCCGCTAGCTCTTGATTGCTGGCATCTTCTATCCAGGTATTGAAGAATGCTGGGTCGTCAAACATTCCACAGACCTCGATT
>Ga0233438_10005778_pt1 | contig 10249 bp, 13 predicted proteins | sample SI_123_September_FD_182720 | JGI IMG/M metagenome (GOLD analysis project Ga0233438, IMG submission 182720) | Seawater microbial communities from Saanich Inlet, British Columbia, Canada - SI_123_September2016_10_MG | ecosystem: Environmental > Aquatic > Marine > Inlet | place: Canada: British... | reverse complement strand
TCGCTCCTCGTTGAACACGTCCGTGGTTATGCTTGTGACGGTAAAGATGTCTGGGTGCACCCACAGCGTCGACTCGCCTGACTTGATGCTGTGGTAAACGTCTTCGGGTATGTAGGTCACGTAGGGGTCGAGTCTGATAATCTCCTCGATGCCCTTCTTTACCCAGTGCCATTCTTCTCTTAGGTTTCCGACTACAGGAAGTCGTTCCAAGTCTTGCCACTTAGGTTTGCTTCCGGTGGCTCTATCGGATCCGGTGGCTCTATCGGTTCCGGCTCCGTTATCTCTATCGGCGCTATCTTCATCCATTCAGCAACTCCATTTGCTTCGGTTTTTATACATGCGTACATGCCGTCTTCTGGTACGTAAACGATGCCACCCTCGACCGGCCTTAACGGCACGATGCCACTCTTCGGCACCTGCACCTGAGCCGCCGGTGTCATTGCGACTCCTATCGCGTTGAACTGCCTGTTCAGGTATTCAGCCGTTACGCCATCAAGCTCTGACGGTACTGGATCAGACGAGAAGTAACTCACCTCGAGCCTGCCATTGAGTACTCGATATCCATTCCCGTGAGGTTAAAGTAATCGGTGCCGCTAGACCTGATCTCATATGCGTGTAGCTCGCCGGTAGTCCTGACATCGATCTTGCGATCCCTACCGGGTCGGAACGTTCGGAAGTCACCAGCCCACAGTATCTCGCCGCCAGCGTTCTGCTGGCTACCGAATCGTATCTCCACGTCGGACGACCCCTCGATGTGAGGGTAGACCCTAGTAATAGTTGTGTTTCCCTCGTGACCGCCTATCGGAATATCAGTACGCATCAAGAAGGTATCTGAGCGTACATAGCCGAAGGTGGGGTTCATGCTATCCCAAGTGATGTCGTAGTAGCCGTCCCAAGTTCCTGAAGCCGTGCTCTCGTTCCAGCTATCAGTGCGGTCCTGCCATATCTCCTTTGCGCCTGCCCAGATGTTCTCGCCGTCGCCCTCTGGAAGTTGGTCAACGTAAACCTTCTCCCAGTCATCGCCGTTTGAGTCCCAATCGCCTATTGCAGTATTCCAGCCCATAATGGTCGCGGGTGCCGGTGATAGGTCTGCCGTGTCCCATCTGATGTCGTTGTACTGAGTGGTCCCACCACCAAGCGTAGAAACGCCCGGATCTAGGTCAAACACAGTACCCTCTGACAGGCCGTACATGGCCTTCTCGAAGGGTCTCTCGCCACCCTGTCCCCACGTACCCCTCTCGTCCGACCACTTCGTCAGGAAGCCCTCCCAAGGCCGTGTGCTGGTGCTCGGGGTAGACCCGAAGCTAGCGTGGGAAATGCCCCTCTCGAGGTCTCTGATAGACCAATTATTGTCTCTGTAGTTGAAGCAATAGGCGGTGGTTGGTGACTGGGCACCGTCCTCTGGCACGGCGAACCACACCTCGTTGGTGGTCTGGTAGTGTGCCGCCCATGATGTACTTGCGGCCTCCCAGTTGACCTTTGCCGCTAGTCGCTTCCTGAGCCTGTTGTGCATCAGCGATTGCATTGAGTTGCCGTCATAGCTCAGCACGTCGTCACCAGCGAAGAATAGGTGCATGCCCTTCACTTCCTTGATGGCCTCCTTGCTAACGAGCCCAGCGGTCTCTGACACGGCACGTCGACGCCATCCCAGTGCGTCCCCGGTGAAGTCCATCACTGAGAGCGCCTTCTCTGAGTAGATCACGAAGCTGTCCCTGAGCGACTCGCCGCCCACTATGGCACCGCCACGTCCGAGGCTGACAGCTCCAGCGATCGAGTCTGGCTGTTCGATGGTAGGCCTCCAGCTAAATGGGATGCCGTTAGGATCAGCAGGATGTGACCAGAACAATTTGTCTGGGTACTCCTCATCGCCCTCGTAGGTGGCCAGAGCGAACAGGAAGTTCTTGTGCGCCCTGAGTATCCTGCAACGGTAACCCTTGTCCTCCCACGTCTCCGTATCGTCCTCACCACCCAAGTGCCACGGAAGTGGCTTGAGCGGCGTGTTCACGTTTCCGGGTTCGTCGACCCAGTACATCGGGTAGAGGTCGGGGTGATTGAGGAACATCACAGAGCCGATCTGACAGGTAGACCACTTGGTGGCGTCGCTGTTAGACACGTCCTCCCCAGCTAGGTAGTCAAAGCCATTAGCCCTTAGCAGGCTGACAGAACTGCGACCGCATACCAACCAAGAGCTATCTCCCAGTGCGTCAGTTGACTGGGCAATATGGCCCAGCCTATCGGTAGAGTCTGGCGATACTGGGTCGATGCCTCCCGCACTCTGAATCTTGCCCGACTGAAGGCGAAAATTCATTCCGTCAGACAAAGCGTTAGGCGGCAGATCCCACGGGGCGATGTCAGAGACAACCCCCATAGACCCCATTTCCCTGAGATTCAGAATAGGCATCAGGCGTCGTGGGCATCCATGATGAGCGCCGTGAAACCGTAGTCGGTGGCATTTTCTAACGTCTGCCCGTCGAACTGCTTGAACGTCACATCGATGAAGTTGGCCTGCTGGTTGATGACGTAGCCGAATATCGGCTTGCCTGCAACCGCTGAAGGCGTGATCGCGCAGACGTACTGATTGTCTGGCAGGGCCGGTGCGAAGTTAATCCTACAGGTGCCATTGCCTTGAGGCGTGACGCTCCCCACGATGCCGCTAGTCCACTCAGACCCGTTGGAGCTGTTGAACTTTGCGCCACCCAACTCATCTCTGTTGTAGTTCTGTAGACTGCTTTCGATCTCTGCAATTTTTGAGACATCGTTAAGTTGCGTGTGAGTGGCTGTGACCGCGCCAGTGACGTTAGGGAAGGTAGACTTGATTCCCTTCTTCACGTTACGGATGTGGTCATCGCCCTCTGCGATAGAGTCCCCACCAGATGGCAGGCTCGGGTCGAGATTATTGATATATGTTACGCTTTCTACTGCCATTGTTCAGTCCTCTGTTATAGGTTGTGTTGCTGTTTGAAAATATTCGTCTAGCGTCTCAATGCCCACTATGTCGTAGGCGGTATCGCTGACATCGTACTCTGGACCGCTGTATCCGACTGCGTCAGATCCCTTAGCCCTTATGACTCTCAGGCACTCACCGCCATCGACGTTAATCACGAAGTGCGGACGGTAGCCGGTCTCGTCCTCCATCGTCACGGCAGTGCGTAATGCCGCCTCTACCGACTCCTCGTTAAGATTCGTCGCGTATGCCTTAGAGCTAAGCTGTGCGCCTATCATTATTAAGTCCATTAAACTTTCTCTAGTAAGGTGTCGAAGAAATCAGAGTAGTACGTCCTGCCAGACACGCCGCCACTGAAGGCTATGTTCCTGCAGATCACTGTGATGTAAGGCTTGCTTGTGCTTAAAGTGAAGGTCTTATTCCAGTTGAAGGTCTTGCTAGGCTCAACACTCCTCTCCCTAATGTGCATACTCATTTCTTGCGCGCCCTGAAGGTAGCCGGTCGCGTTGGAGACCACGTCAAAGTCCAATCCGATCACGTTATAGTTTCCGTCAAAGCGGCCAATGCACCTGCATGTTATTCTGTACGTCCCGCTCTCCAAGACCTTACCCAAAAGCTGTGACTCGGTGCCTCGGTCGTCCTCGTTAACGCCGCCGCCGCCCTCTACGACGCTTATCCAATAGTGAGAGTCATTTATCGGCGTCACTATCCCGCTCTTCGTTAGGTAGTAAGACGCCGCGGTTTCATACCTCACCGAAGTCCAAGGCTTGTTATTTAAGAGGTTAGAGTTTATTTGGTTTTGCTGTCCGCAGATGTTGCCCTTGAACTTTGCCAAGGAAACACTGCCCGTCCTCTGGTTGGCCTTGCTTCGTACAGCCCGCTCTAGCATGCCTCCATTGGCGGAAAGGTCTAGGTCTTCCCTCACAGCTCTTAGGCTTGCTGAGGCGGCCTTAATTCCCATTCTTAATCTCCTCGATCTCTGCCTTCAGTGCCTTAATCTCCTCGATAAGGTATGCAGTCAATCCGCTATAACTAACACTCAAGGATTTGGTGCCTGTATTCTCGCTTACCAGATGACCCAAGCCAGCCTCTTGCAATTCTTGTGCGATGACTCCGCTTGATTCTTTGCCGGTATCATTCCACTTAAATGTAACGCCTCTTAATTTCTCTATCACGCCGGTGGGAGCAGTCTCAATATCGTGCTTTAGATTGCGGTCAGATGACGCAATAAAGTCTGTCGCGTAGCACTTGCTATCGTCGCCCACGTTGAAAAGGTTTGTGGCGTAGTTATCGGAGAGTATGTCAAACCTGTTTCCAGACACCCTGATATGCTTTCCGTCGCCACTTTTAACCCTGAGACGGAGGGCCGCATTAGGGCCGGTCACCCTCAAGCCCGACACAGTGTCGGTAGTTTTGAACTCAGCGAATGTTCCACTAAACTGACCGTCCCAAGTTGCTGACGCGCCCTTGAGCGCGTACTTACCGTCGCTCTGGCTCTTGCTGTACGCATATGACGTGGTCGCGTAGTTTCCCACCGGCTGGTAGACGCCGCTGTGGTTATGGTTAGCGGTTGCATAGCTACCTGCTGGCTGGTAAACGCCGCTGTGATTATGGCTAGCGGTTGCGTAGCTTCCCGCCACCTGTGCGCCAACGTCGCTGTAGTTTAGAACTACGGTTCCGGTCTTTCCGTTTACGGAGTCGACCGCGCCGCCACCACCACCTGTCGGTGGGTTGTTCCACTTATTGATGTCGCTAGTGGTAATCGACTTAACGTGCGCCGGTACTGTGGGGTCTTCCTCGGTGAACTCGGTGAGGTAGTTACCCTTAACCTGAAACCTGTCGTCTGACTCTGGCTTGGTGTAGTAATTGGTTAGGTCAACGTCACCGCCAGCCTGTAGCGACTCATAAAAATATTGGTTTGCGTCCTCTTGTGTGTCAAGTCCGGCTCTCTGAGGGTTTGTCAGAATCACGCTGGCAGTCGTAACAGCTCCACCGCCGACAATCTCAGTCCACCCAGCGTTCTGCCTGCCGTACTGCAAGCCGTTGATTGGTGCCTCTGGGAATGGGGTGCCGCCACCGCCATTGGAGCCGCCCTCAGAGCCGCCCCAAGTCCAGCGACCCGTGTCAGGGTCAAACTCCCAGCCTAGCGCCGCCGGATCATTAATAACCTTAGCTGTCATTCGGAATCCTTTTCTTTTTCTAAGCGCCGCATGAATGCACTCTGATCTTTGCGAATGGCCATGTAGATGTAATCACTCCCTGACGCGTTTACTGATGCGCCATCATTCTTGATAGTGAAGCCTGTCGGGGTGGCTGTAATCCACGGGTATTCTGTCTCTTTTGTCTCAGTATCTGCCGCCAAGTAGTTTTGCGGGCCGCTGGTACCCATGCCCCTCTTCGTGTCTGCCATCATCCAGTAGCCGGCACCACGAGTAACCCTCTTGACCATTACCCACTGAGGTTCCCAGCCGAGATCAACTTTAGGGCCGTTAGTCGTACTCCCGTTGCCACTGTATTTCCCATGCTTAATGACTGACTCGTCAGTTTTGTCATCCGCAAATAAGTAGGCGATATATTCTCCGTTATCATTTATGTCTGGGCCTACGGTAAATTCTTTATCAGTGGGGTCGCGCCACCGGTCTCCGTCTGAGGAGGCGTAGCCGTTGCTATTCAGGTACATCAGTTTTGAGTTTCCAAGCTCTGCGACATAGCCGTTCCAATTTCCATCAGCGTCCAACCTTTTTAAGAACACCATTCCGGGTTTTGCGCCCAAGTCATGGGAGAACGTAAAGGGTTGATTACCGCCGGGTAAGGTGACGGTCTGCATGTCAAAAAAAACTTTCTCCTTGAGGAAAGTCCAAGAGACATAAGTGGTTTCTTTATCGTTGTATCGATAGCTTGAACCAACCTTATAACCGTTTACCTTCCACGACCTTATTCTTTTTACATCAGGCCCAGTTTGCGCGCCCGAGCTATCCGAATTTACCTCAAGGCCGACGCCTCGCAACGTGTCTTCTAAGGCGTGATTATAAGTACTACCGCTCCTTGATCTGCTCTTAGTCCAGACCATTCCGGCGTTGTTGAGTAGGTCGATATTATTGTTAATACTTTTTTCTGTTTCCCTATCTCCGGTATATAGGTATGTGCTGAATACCTTGTCCAGATCGGCATCAAAACTGGGGACTTCTCCTATTGGATGCGGGCCGGGAGGAGTAAAGTCGTCCCAATAAACTGCAAGGTCTTTTACCATCCTGAAGTCAGTGATATACATATCAAGACCAGACTGACCCGGAGTGTTTAGGGAGTTGCAAATAATCCAGTCGGGGTAGCTACTGCCACCTATAGTCCTAGTGGATGAGTAAGGTGTGCTTGCCAGCTTTCCGTCCTTAAACGTCCTCATATCCGCACCCCGCCGGACGATGGCTATATGGCACCACTGGCCCACAGTGTATGGGGTGTTTCCTCCCACCGGATGGCTTCCATCCAATGCAAGACTGAAACCGTTCGCATATCCGTTAGAGTGAGAAGCATAAAGACCAATAGCGCCAATGCCGAAGTAGCCGGTGACGTTGCCGAAAACGCAGGGATAAGCCATACCGGACGTGCTTTGGACTTTGACCCAGAACTCTATTGTGAAGTCTGCCTTAAAAGTTGACTCCTCTTTCCGAGCAAAAGTCCAATACGCTCCCTTTGACCTCCCTTGAAAATACATGGAGGGCTGGTTGGATGTTGGGCCGGACTGATTAAGCGATATATAAGTGCTATTGGTTTGATTAACAGTGTGGATGCCGGTTTTATCTTTGGCGCTGGTTCCATCAAAAAGCGCGACCGTGCTACTCCATATATCAGGCCCTTTTTCCGCAGACCAGACCTCATCACCGCCCTTGTAGGCGGTAATGACCTCCTGAGACCCCTTCATGATCTTAGTGACTTCTTGTGAGCCTAGTTTGATCATGGATTAGATACGTCGTTGCTATCCATGGGAGGAACAATCTCTTCTGTGGTGCCAGCCCTAACGGTCTCAGTTATGAAATACAGCGTGTCAGCGTCAGGCGTAAGGTCGTCGTACTCTGCCTCGGTGCCCGTCCAGATCTTGTCTGCGTCTAGCTTGCTCGCGGGAGGGTAAGCGTCACCGCCTACAGTTAGGTTTGTTACCTCTACGGCGTCGGCCTTCACCGTGCCGCCTGTCACATCGATGCCGTCACCGACAGCGATCTCACTGATGCGCTGGGTAACCGTGTCGACGTATGTTGGAATCCTGTCTGCCATCCTTGTCTCTCCTATGCGGCCAGTAATGGCAATTCGACTGGGCCGTTACGGGTGATTACTTCCAGCTTGTTGTATTCGCTCAGGGGCAGTGTCGCCTCGCCTGATCTCAATGATACGGGAAGTACATAGGTGCCACTGGCACCGTCTCCACCCTTGCCCGCTGGAAACTCCAGCCACTTATCTTCATCCCAGATCCAAACTATCGCCGTGGTACTTTCCAGCCACTGCATGCCGTCCACTGGGTCGGTAGGCTCCGTTGCAGAGATAACCATCCCTGCTCCGGAGACATCAGAACCACCGCCACCAAGCTCAACAACATCGCCGCCGATCTTCGTGTATAGCTTTGCGTCGGCTATGTCGATGGCAAGCTCGCCCACCTCCATGCCGCTTGCTAAAGGAACTCCGGCCCCGCGCTTGTGCTTGATGACGGTCATTGCTTAACCCTTAAAGAAAGGATTGTTAGAGCTGTAAGTCCCTGCGTCGATCTCGGTCTCGAGCGCCGTTACCCTGCCATCAAGAAGCAAGTCAGCCTCCTTCAAGGCGGTTAACTCACCTTCCAGACCTGCGACCATGTCGATGGTGATGGTGCTGTAACCGTACTCGACCAGAGTCCACGACAGTGAGTTAGCAATGATCCAGTCACCCGGCTTACATGGCTCGTTAGTGATGCCCGTGCCTGCCTCGGTAACGATGAAGTAGATGCCCTGTTGCTCAGCGCCGGTATTAAGCGTAAGGGTCATGCCCTCACTGAAGCCACGGCTGACAGCGTATGCGTCTACGTTAGTGATCTGCCCGCTGATTGGGCTGTATGTACCACCGAAGATTAAGCCTGACTCAATGGCTCCGATCTCGTTCTGGAGGTCTTCGATGTCCTGAGCGTTCTCGCCGATGAGAACGGCGTTCTGGTTGGCCTTGTTGTAGGCCGCTGTTGCCAGTTGCTCGGCGTTCTGAAGCTCAATCCACAACTGAGTAACGTCAGCCTTCAGCTTCGCAATGTCTGACTCGTTAACGCCAACCCGCGCCTCTAGATCAACTATGTTGATTGCGTCTGGGCCGCCGACACCGGGTGGGAATGTATCAGGGTCAATCTGGTTCCAGTTGATACTGCCGCCAGACATCTCGACGATCTCACCACTGGGGAGGGCCGCGTAAATTAGCTTTGCATCGACATCGAGCGCGATCTCGCCGTACTTGAGCGTGTCAGGCTTGCCGGTGCCTCGCTTTAAAAGAATAACTGTAGTACTCATTAGAATCTCCGTTTGTAGGTGCCGCCATCGACGGTATTTTTGTATCCCAAGTCAGAAATTGATTGGGGCTTATCTAGTATCGACTCCCATGAAACGGGGCCGCTTGTGCCGCCTCCCTCAAAATCGTCTATCTGATCCTGTAGGAATTTGTCTCCGGCTATCCTTGCCTGTACTTCTGCCTCAAGATCGACCTGATCGGCCTTCTCCTTCAGCGACTCGATTAATCCGTCGATTAGCTCTGGTGGGATATTGATATTCCCGTCACCGTCTGGGTCGAGAGCCTGTAGCGATTCCCAGAGGAGGTTGAACGCGGCTGAGTTGAAGGTGCAGGCCAGTGTGACCTCACCCTTGAACTGAACTTCGTGTGGCTTCAAGTGTCCGTAGACACCGTTGACTAGGCTTGCCGTTGGCGTGCGCTTGGTGATTCGGTTGCCAGAGAAGAAGCCGTAGCCAGCCTCTCGGTTACCGTGCTCATCGTGTGCCGCGTACCAAACATCTTGCGGCGTTGTGAACGCGCCACTGAAAGAACTGTAGCCCTTGCTAGTGCCTAGTAGTCTAAAGCCACCCACAAATGGTTCGACGGTCTCCGCGACCCAGTTGGCCGCTCTGATATGCTTCATACCACTAACCCGTCTACTTGAGTCCTCAGAGCAGGCCCAGACCATCGAGTGACCTGATCCTCTCGAGTGATGTCGATCATTGCCTCGTTGAAGCGTTGCTTCCACACCTCGAACTGCATTGGGTCTTTCGCGAATGCCGATATCTCTGTGCACAGGCCGAAGATGTAGGCGTCCGGATTCTTCTCGGTCAGCCAATTAGTGTCATCGTCCTCTTTCAGCTCGGGCAGGCGCTGGTAATAGACGACTTCTAACACCTGATCATCTGCGGGTGGTGCCACCTGAATCTGGCCTGCTATGATCGTGTAGTAGTTATGCTCGCCATGCTGTCGCGTTAACTTATTCATTTCCTCGGGAGCCAGATAGACCAAGGTGCGCCCGTGTTGCTCACCCTTGTGCAGTATCTCAACGTCTCGGGCACCGCCCCAGTCGCATGGCAGGCCGTAATACTCCTCGCCAGACCTGAGCCATATCTGGGCGCGAACAGACTGGTCACCAGTCCGCAGTGCGTTGTTAATCTTCGCCTCAACCACCTTTGTAAAGGCGGGTATTGTTACGTCCATCTCGGCGTCGTACCTATCGGTATAGGCCTGAGATGCAACCACGATATCTTTATAATTCATTTAATAACCGTCCAGTTAGATGGCTTCTTATCTATCTCGGCGTACTCGCCGCAATCACTGCCGCGCTTGACCCACATCTCTTCCTCGCATGGGTCTTTGATAACGTCCAGCCAGCCGCTATCCACGGTCACCTTGCCGCCGAGATCGGCAAACGTAGGCTCAGCGAATACTGACAGGCCAAATATCAAGAAGGCTCCCTCAAGCATGAGTACAGTTGAACCACATAGTAACTATCGTCGCCCATCATGTTACTGCCATAGCGATTTTCGTGGTCAAGCTCAAGCGTGATATAAAGCCCATCCTTCAGAGCATTTTTTACTTGGCACTGGTACTGCAACTGACCGCTCATGTTAGTAACAACGATGTAACCCATATTACTGCCAGCGCCAACCATGCTTGTAAGGTAATGGCTACTGTTACTGGGTAGCTTCCACTTAAACTTGCGAAAGTCGCTCATTCCACTAGCGGGCACACCGTTTTGGTTGTGGAAGTAGAAAGTCTTGCCGTCAGCCCCGTTGCCCTTCTTATACAGCCGCTCCGTATGGCTTA
>Ga0233438_10005774_pt1 | contig 10255 bp, 9 predicted proteins | sample SI_123_September_FD_182720 | JGI IMG/M metagenome (GOLD analysis project Ga0233438, IMG submission 182720) | Seawater microbial communities from Saanich Inlet, British Columbia, Canada - SI_123_September2016_10_MG | ecosystem: Environmental > Aquatic > Marine > Inlet | place: Canada: British... | reverse complement strand
GACAGTAATTGTTGATTCAGAATTGGATAACTCATACAACTTAAATGTAACCACATTCGGCCCGTTATCACTAAGAGGTGAATCCCAAAAACCAACATCTAATGTTGATGAGTTGGCGTTAAAAGGATAATTATAGGTGTGAGTTGATGCGTCATAAATATCAGGGGATGGTCTTAATCCAGGAGTATCACAAAACAGAGAGGTCCAAATTCTTAAATTACAGGCAGAATCAAAAGGAGTACCCTCAATGGTTCCGTCAGAACCAGATTGGATATAATAGGCAACATCTCTCTGGTTTCCTGCGCCACCACCAAGACTAATGGTCCCTGAAACCTCAAGACGGTAGATGTTTCCTGGGATAGTTGAAAAAGTATTTTGAGATACAGTATTTGCAATTAGAGAGTATTCATCTATTAAAGTGCCTTGACCAGAAAAATTAGATTCTCCTGTAGACCACAAGTATGTTGAATTAATATCTCCAACAACACTTAAATCCACACTCTCGCCAGCACACACTTCTGTGGCTGTTGCTGTGATGGTAATGTCTTGAATAGAAACTGTAACCTCTAATCGATCTGTGCTCTCACAGCCATTCACCGTTTGTGAGGCGTACACTATTTGTCCATCAGTTAGTGCTGTTGTTGAGTCTAACAAGTTGCCTCCAGTAGCTGCATCATACCATTGGATATTGTCCCCTGTAGCTGTTAAGTCAGCAACTGTAGCAGTATCGCAAAAGGTTTGCTCTGCATCTACTGTTGGTGCTGCTGGAGCAGTGACATTAATGGTAACATACTCTCTACAAGTCACGCCATTAGTAGTGACATCCACCCAATATTCTGTGGTCTCTGCAGGGGTGACTGAGATAGTTTCTGTGGTGTCGCCAGTGGACCAAAGCAAATCAGTTGAATTAAAATTATATGACCCAAAAGGAACATTTGATGAGAAATTTGTGCCATTGGTTACACTTTGTGTGTTGTATTGACTTTCGTCTTGCATATTCCCATTAAAGTGCCATAATGCAAGAGTGTTGGAGTCATTACTAAATTCATATAATGGGGGAGTGAAATTTGAAGTATATCTAGCGATATTAGATATTCTCAATTCATCTATCTTGCCATTTAGTCTTTCAGATGAGCCTGAGGCCCAAGTGTGACGATTAATTACAATATCTTCGTAAGAATCTCCTATTTGACCTGTGTATGGAGCACTATCAATTAAATTTCCGTCAACGTAAAGATAAACCGTTGAACCATCGTGAACTCCCGCTACATGAATCCATTGGTTAAACGGAATCTCATATCGAACTGGAATATCAAATCCTAATCTGGCAGCCCCGTTGGATACTCTCAATTCTAAAAATCTAGGGCTACCACCATTATTTTCAACATGAAACCCCCACCCTGTATTAAAGTACTCTGTTGCTACAATGAATTCCTCAGAGCTTGATTCTTGATAATACCAAAACTCAATAGTGGATTGAGGAAGATTGTACAAATGAGGCGTATATGGAATCCTAGTATAATTCCCTGTGGTAAAAGAATGAGATTGGGTATTAACTCCGGATGAGGAATTCAACCCATCAACACTCAAATCCACACTCTCTCCAATACACACTTCTGTAGCAGAGGCGTTTATTGAAACTTCTGAGCAGGTGTTATTATCGTATACAAAACGAACTGAACTTCCACTCTTTGAATAACCGTTATTTCTTATAATACTATTTTGATCTGAGTAAATTATTCTGTTCCATGAATGAGTTGGATCATCAACTGTTGAACTCCATACTATCCCATCAAAACCATCTTCATAGAATACACCATTTAAATTTCTGTAACCCTGGGGCAAAATATTAAAATTACTACTATTATTTAACGATTGATTATTTCCTGGAGCACCAGCATTAGTTGAGTTTAGCCAACCGCTCGCTGATGCCATTGATTTGGCTATTTTGTTACCTGTTGTAGTCCCATCATAATTATAACCATTGGCTATGAGATATTCTTCTAAAGTGGTCCATTCAGTATCCGTAGGGACATGCCAGCCTTCTGGTGCAAATTCTTTATTAGGAGTGTTAGGATCGTTATCATGAATCCCAGCTACTGCATACCAATTGTAAAGTTTCCCTTTGGTTGGGTCGTTATCATAATAACACCAAGCCCCTGTAGTAAGGTTAGCCCACTGTGTAGCATCCATAACTTGTGGTATAGGTGTTCCATCACGATAGGTCTCCATAGTAGCATTTTCAACGGTCCATTGTTGTGTGCCATAGGTTAAATAATCGTATATGTTACCATCAACATCTGTAACAGTACCTTGAGCATGGGCTATAGCTGCAAAAGCAAATAACCCCCAGAGTAAATTATTCATTTAAATTAAATTGGTTTATACTCAAATATAAAAAAAATAACCAAAACGCTTGGTTCAAGTTTGGTACACTTAAATTAATATTAGAAATTATTAGAATTTAAGCTACATATCCATTCTACAGCTTACCCTCAAAAAAGAAAACGATCTTAAAATCAATAGGGGGGTATAGTTTTTTGGCCTTTGGCTGGAATTTTTGGGATAAAATATGGGATAAGAAATGCCCTAAAAATAAGTAACCCACTGAATACCAAGTACTTAGTGGGTTGTGTTGCTCCTCCTCTTGGGCTCGAACCAAGGACCCTCTGATTAACAGTCAGATGCTGTCTCCGACGCGCTTCGCTTTCTAACCACTGAGGTTCAGTTTATTACGCATTACTTAAATATTGTTGTTTAAGTAAACTGCCAAATAAATGCCAAATAGTAGTCTCTCCTATCCCAAAGTCCGCATAGATAAAAGCGGTAAGTATTTCATTGATTTAACACTAAACGATAAACGCTATAGGTTGTATAGTGGTAAGATTATTAAGTCGTCTCTTAGACCTAATTCGTATCCTGCTAAGTATAGACTATCCAAAGCAAAGATATTAGCGGATGAGGTGTATAAGTACTTGGTGTCTAATGACTATTGTTTTGGTAAGAAACTAACAAAGGTTGAAACATTTGACAGTCTTGTAAAGAACAAACTAAGTGAACCCTTATCCAACTCTTACAGAAAGACATTAAGACTGTTGTCTAACAGACTAAGAAGCGAATTAGTATCTAAGGGAACTATATCCAAAGAATTCATTAACAGTATACCGCTTCAGTACAATAACAATACGAGTTACAATACAACGCGCAGACACCTCAACGTTCTTGTCAATTATTTATGTGATAATGGATTTGATATTGAGAGATCTAAACTAAAAACAAGGAAGCAGGAGGAGGTACTTCACAAACCTATTAATGACATATCAAGTCTATTGGATGAGGTTGCTTTATTTAATAGAAATCTGCATCTGTGTTGCTTATTTACTTATTGTTGTTTACTTAGACCTCATCAAGAAATTAGACTGCTTAAATGGAGTGATTTTAATGATGATTTATCGTATCTCAGTCTGTCAGGCAGTAGAGTTAAATCAAAGTGCAATAGACACGTTCCTGTGCCTTTAGTAATTAGAAAACTGCTTGTAAGAAGCGAACCCAACATAAACATATTTAGTGGCAAAGAAACCCCTTACAACAATGATTACTTTAAAACACTTTTTAGACGATTTAAGGGACTTAATAATCACATTGATAATGGTGTGACATTGTACTCTTTTAGGCACTCAGGTGCAATAGAAATATACAAAAGAACAGGGTCTTTATCTAAGTTACAGACCGCTATGGGACATTCAAGTTTAAATGTTAGTCTAACCTACTTAAGAGGATTAGAAATAGCAGAACTGAAAGAGGAAGATATGCCTATGGTTTAGGATTAATTAATGTTGTTTTTTATGACAAGATGCGCAAAGGGATATTAGCCATTTAATAGGTTCTTTTCCTATTTTGTATTTAGCATATCTTAGGTGATGAACTTGAGTTGCTTTATTGCCGCAATATTGACAAGTCCAATTATCCCTTCTCAAAACGACATACCTCTTTCTTTTCCAAGCATCTGACTTAAGATACTCCCTATATTTCCGAGTCCTGTCTGCTGACCAAATATGCCCCCCAATATATTTCCCAAATATTGCTTGAGTAAATAATTTACTGAAAAAGCCCATACTATGATTTATTTACAGACTCAATCGCTGCTTTATTGTTTCTCAACCAATCACCAATTGTTCCTTCAGAGTATATTTTTCCTTTTAAAACATTGTTAGGAAAATTATCATTAAGAGACGAATTACACTTTTTACAAGTTAGATATAAGTTGTCAGGATGATTGACTTTACTAAGTAAATAACTGAAAGATTTGCTCCAATTTTGTGAAATAATATGCCCAAAGGCAATATCAGAATTCCTGAGATCTTTAAAATCTACATTATTACATATTGTACCGTCCACACATTTTTTACCATTTTGTTTAGCCCAATCCTTAATCTTCTTGCCTTTTTTAGAATTACATATTTTGTCATAAGAATATTCTCTTGCCAAATTTTCAGGAAGCTGATCTCTTACTGAAAGGTTTAAATCACTATCATTTAATGATTCAAATCGATTAATAATTGAATATGCCTCATTGCGCTCAATTAATTGTAAGTGTATAGGATTAGAAATATTTTTATTTAAATCAAATTTAGAATTGAGCTTTACCTTTGCAGGGCAAATAGTAAAAATCTGATTTAAACTTCCTTCAATATCATATTCAAACCAAATTATCACTAAAACTAAATATGGGATATTGAAATTTAATGTTATCATTTCTGACAATCGATACCTTAACATCCCACTTAGATTTTCAGGTGGCTCGTATGTAAAATTTCCTAAATCATCTAATTTGTCATCGTAATTTCCCTCACTGTGCCTAACAGCCTTCATAAACCTCTTATTGTGATATAAATTACCTTGCATTTCAATTCTAAAAATTCTTGAATTATCATTTTCAGGTATGAATTGACCTCCAAGCTTTACAATTTCTTCAGAGTCATTTATAGAGATTGTTTTAGTTCTTAATTCCCAAGCAGTTTTGAAGGCCTTGGGAGATGAGCAAAATGGTAAATATTTTCTTATTGAATTTATGCAATCAATAAAATCAGAGGTGTTTTTCTTTGAATCTTTTTTAATTATTTGTCTGAATGACCTGCTGACGATTTCTTTACTTAAAGTAATTTTTTTTGCGGAGTTCAACTTCCCTACATTTCGATCTCCATCAATGAAGTTTGAATCAATATATTGTGTTGTTTCGTTATAGATTTTTTGAAATAACTGATCTACTTTAGTATTCATATTAGCAATTTATCAATAATATTTAACTTATCCACAAAATGACAATAACTTACCTATTAAATACTTGATTATTAAAAAATTAACCTGTAACTTTACAACTATCTTCGCTATTAAGTTGTACGTTAACTTGTCACTTTTGGCGGTGCCACAAGCAACGCCGCCTAAAATAAATTGCAAAAAACTTGTTGTTATATTTAAACGTATTATACAAATACCTGTATCACGCCCTAACTATATTTATTTCTAAACACAAATTCTGCATTTATAATTGTTATATAAATAGTTGTTTAATAACATAATATAACGCATATGCCATTTAATAGTGAAACAGGAAAATTAGCAGGACAGAAGTCTGTTAGAGGTAAAGACAAAGTAGGAAGCGAACTAAGAAACAAATTAAAAGACTTAGCAGACCACTTAATAGACACTATAGATATACACTCTTTAAACAACTCTGAACGTATAGCATTACTAAGAATTTTAGTGTCTTATACAGTCCCTAAATTAGCAATAGAGAAACCATCCTTAAACACTGAAGAACGTTTATTTCAAGTAGAGATAATTGACCGATTGAATAAATAATAGTAGATTTATGCTATGGAAAAAAAATATCCTGTAACCAATTGGTCAGTAAATCAGTACAAATACTTTAGAACAGTTCTGTTTTCAGAAATTCTTTGTTACTCAATACTATCATTGTATTATGATAAAATAGTTGTAACAGCAATGCTATGGAACTACTTAGGATCAATAGCATTAATCTACGCCACTGAAAGCGGTTCTAAAGAACTGAAATTTGATATGATTAAAGCGATTATTATTCCAATAATGGTAACATTTCTAATATCTGTTTTTGGTTGGGACATATTTAAAGTATTTTAATATCTAATTATTTTATAAAGAATTTATGACAAGATTTTTAACAACATTAGGTTTTCTTATTTTATGTCAAATTTCTTTGAGTCAGGTAAAATTTGCAAATGAATTTACTGTTTCCAATGATTTTATTGAAGCAACTCAACGAACTTATATAACTGAACTTTACGACGCTGTATCATATACTGATCTTTCTAAGAATGATAAAAAAGAAGTGTTCAATAGACTTAGGGAGAACACAAAATTATTTACAAAAAGAGGATCTGTTGGATTTGATGAAAACTTGGTAATTAACAAAACTAAATTACCTCCGAGTTGGGATTTACTTGATGGGTTAAATGCTAACTTTGAGAGAATTGCAGATAAAGTATTACCATCCGATATGAGTATGGAAAAGATTGACAGTGGTATTTCTAACTTCAAAGGACATACTTATGTTTTTTTTACTTCGTTAATTAGAATGCCTGATTTTGAAAGATTTACTTCACAATATATTATCTCAGTTAACAATATAAATTATATGATTGTTGTCAATTCGTTTAAAAATTTATCCTTCAGTGATGTTATAACCGATATTAAAAAAGAATAGGGTTTGAATTGAGATTAACTGCCAAATAACTGCCAAGAATATTACTATCTTTACTGTAAGTTCTGTGTAATAAAAAAGCCCTACATCTCTGTAAAGCTTTTGCTCCTCCTCTTGGGCTCGAACCAAGGACCCTCTGATTAACAGTCAGATGCTCTAACCAACTGAGCTAAGGAGGACTGTTTTTCGCTTGCGCGAGCGCAAATATATATCATTTTTTAGTTTACACAAATAGAAAACAAAAAATAATTACCCAAAAAAGGCTTTAAAAATATCATTCCCATTAGCAAACAATACCAAAGCGATTAAGATAAAAAAGCCAACCGTCTGGGCATACTCCATAAACTTATCGCCTGGCTTACGACCAGAAACCATTTCGTATAGCAAAAACATGACATGTCCTCCGTCTAAAGCAGGAATCGGTAACAAATTTAGAACCCCCAACATAATGGATAAAAAGGCCGTAATGCCCCAAAACGATTCCCAACTCCAGGTGCCTGGGAAGATATCAAAAATTGCCATAAAGCCACCTACTCCTTTGTAAGCGCCAGTGCTTGGCGAAAATATGAGCTTTAATTGCATCCAATAAGACGATATTTGAGAAACAAAACGATCTAGACCAACACCAATACTTTCTCCAAAATCGTATTCTTTTTGAATGATATCAAAATAGCCAGCATCTTGATAGTCATTCAACGATTGAGAAACAATAAGCTCAAAAGCGCCTTCTGAATTAATTTGTAATTCACGAGAAATTAAAGCCCCATCGCGCTCTACTGTAGCCGTGGCCGTCTGGTTTTTTAACGTTTGAAGTATCGAAACGACCTCATCAAAAAATTCCGCTGATTGACCATTTATAGTTTTAAAAATATCGCCTTTACGAAGATCAACGCCTTCATTTATCGAATTTTCCTGATAAGAATCAAAAATAAACGGAGGTCTCAGCTCTATGAGCCCTCTTTTTTTGCTGGCACTCAGTTGCCCCAAAAAGTCTACAGGAAAATTAATGGTTTGTTGTTGGCCCTCGCGTTCTATGGTCATGGTTTCGGCCTCCAAAATATACTTGCGGATGTCAGAAAAATACTCAATTTTATAGTCATTAATAGACAAAACTTTGTCTCCGTCTTTTAAGCCAATCTCTTGTAAAACCGGGTTGTAAACAGCATAACCCCCCTTTACACTATTGGCATCCACATCAGAAGAGCCATAAAAAAACGCCATAAAAATATATATGACTGCGGCCAAAATAAAGTTTACCGTAACACCACCCAACATAATAATTAAACGTTGCCACGAGGGTTTCGATCTAAATTCCCACGGCTGTGGTGCTTGCGCCATCTGCTCAGTGTCCATACTTTCATCTATCATGCCCGAAATTTTGACATAACCCCCTAAAGGTAACCAGCCGATGCCATACACCGTTTCGCCGATTTTCTTTTTGAATAAGGAATATTTTAAATCAAAAAACAGATAAAACTTTTCGACACGCGTTTTAAACAACTTAGCCGGAATGAAATGCCCAAGCTCGTGCAGTACAATTAAAAGTGAAAGACTAAGTAAAAATTGACTTATTTTAATGAAAAATTCCATAAACAGATATCATAATTTGGTCCACAAATGTAGCGGTTTTCGCATTAGGAACAAAACCAAGATAAAAACAGATTTCTAAGGCGATTTAATTCAATTTTAAAGCTTTGTATTGTACCTTTGTGGTTCATTGTTAATTCATGCGCAATACGCTAAAAAAATACAAACTCTTTATCGGTACTATGCTGCTGCTTTCGGTCATCATTATGACTGCCTTTTACAGCATCCTTAAACCCGCAAAAGTCCTCCCTATATATCAGCCTGCGCAAGTTAATTTTGAATTGGTCGACAGCACAATTCAACATCAAAAAAAATACCATACTATTGCCAATTTTAAGCTCGTCAATCAAAACGGTGACAGCATCACTCAAGATTTTTATAAGGACAAAATATATGTCGCCGATTTCTTTTTTACCACCTGTCAGACGATTTGCCCAATCATGACAGACCACATGTACGAGATTCAAAAACAAACCATTTCAGATCCTGAAGTCCTGCTGCTTTCACACACGGTCACTCCTGAAATAGATTCTGTAGAACAATTGAAACGTTACGCTAAAAAGAAATTAGTAAATGCATCTAAATGGAATTTAGTTACCGGAGATAAAAAACAAATTTATGATCTGGCAAGAACCTCTTATTTGGCCGTAAAAACCAATGGAGATGGAGGCCCTTACGATATGATACACACCGAAAATTTTGTGCTTATCGATAAGAAAAAACAAATACGTGGATTTTACGATGGAACTGATCCAAAAGCCATAGAAACACTTTTGGATGATATAAAAGTGTTAAAAGCAACTGACAATCACTGATCTTTTATTACTTTTGCTTCTTTAAAATGAATCTAAATAAGCGTGAGTCTTACAATTGCCGATTTAAAAAAAGGAGAAAGTGCTGTGATTACAGACAGCTCTTCAAACGATATTCCACTAAAGCTGCTGGAAATGGGCTGTTTGCCTGGCAACGAAGTCAAATTGCTGCAACTTGCGCCCTTTTCTGACCCGATGTATTTGAATGTTAACGATAGTTTTTTGGCTATACGCAAAGAAACAGCGTCCCTAATTGTAATCGAAAAAATAAATGAGTAAACAGATCAACGTTGCGCTCATAGGCAACCCAAATACGGGAAAAACATCGGTTTTCAACGCCCTCACTGGCTTAAATCAGAAAGTAGGTAATTACCCTGGGATTACAGTCGATAAAAAACAAGGCATTTGTAAATTGTCTCGAGGCGTAAAAGCCCATATTTTAGACCTGCCCGGAACCTATAGTCTCAATGCCTCGTCCTTGGACGAAAATGTTGTCATCGAATTATTGCTTAATAAAAATGATAAAGATTATCCTGATGTAGCGGTCATTGTGAGTGATGTCGAAAATTTGAAGCGAAATCTTCTTTTATTCACTCAGATTAAAGACTTAAAAATCCCCACTCTTTTGGTCATTAACATGAGTGATGTCATGAAGCGCAAAGGAATATCTTTAGACGTTGACGTTTTAGAAGAAAAACTTAACACCAAAATTGCATTGGTGAGTACGCGAAAAGGCACGGGCATTCAAGAACTAAAAAAACTAATTGAGCAGTACAAAATATTACCAAAAAAACAATGTTTAGATGCCTCTACTATTGAACCTGCTTATTTTGAACGCCTACAAAAAGCCTTCCCAAATCAAGACATTTACAAGCTTTGGTTGGTCATTACTCAGGATGCTAATTTTGGTAAAGTTTCGCGTCAAGAGTTAGACGTCTCAAAATTTAAAACCAAATCTACTTCAGAGCTGAAACGTTTGCAGCAAAAAGAAGCCATAAAACGCTACCAATTTATAAATAATGTACTGAAAGAAGGACAAAATATTGACCGCTCTAAAGCTAGAGATTTAAGAAGCAAACTCGATCGAGTTTTGATTCATAAAGTCTGGGGATAC
>Ga0233438_10005770_pt1 | contig 10261 bp, 7 predicted proteins | sample SI_123_September_FD_182720 | JGI IMG/M metagenome (GOLD analysis project Ga0233438, IMG submission 182720) | Seawater microbial communities from Saanich Inlet, British Columbia, Canada - SI_123_September2016_10_MG | ecosystem: Environmental > Aquatic > Marine > Inlet | place: Canada: British... | reverse complement strand
TTCCTATTCTGGGGCCTGTATCATGGCCTATTCCTAATCATTGAACGCCTATTCCTATCGAACCTATTATGCAAACTTCCCGCGTTCCTAGCCAAACTATGGACCTTCTTTTGGGTGCTCATTGGTTGGGGAATTTTTGCCCTTGTTGATGATGTCGAACGCGGACAATTATTTGGAGCGCTCATAAACCCGGTTATATCTACCTCGCAAGATTTTTCTGTATGGAATGAATTTACGAGCGGGGGGCCGAGTGCCGTTTTAATGGCACTCGCGCTGTTGCTAACCATTTTCCCTGCCTATTCATGGTGGGATCGCCTCGTACATAGTTCTGGGCCTAAATGGTGGAGGTATGTGGCATATAGCGGTTTGCTTGTTGTTTCGCTGGCCGAGCTCACAGGATCGACATTTAACCCTTTTATATACTTTCGCTTCTAATGAAAAATTGGCGCAAAATAGTATTAGGGGTGCTGATCAACCTGCCGTGGTTGCTTTGGGCCTTTGGCGTGCCTGATATAGCGAAACTTAAGGGAAGTCGTGGACCCAAGGTGAAAATTCACACGGTTGTTGATCAGTTTGAACAGGAGTTTTGGGGCAGATCCATGCTGATTCGTCTGCGGAATCAATTCTTGTATTCCGTTCATAATGAAATCCGTGCTCGCAATGTGATTCAGGGTCCAACGGGAGTGTTATTTGAAGAGAGTTATTTCAAATCTACGCTAGGGTGGGACGCGCTAGATTCGGCCACCGTATCAGAAAAGTTTGATCGATTTAAGAATTGGCAACAAGAGAGTGGAGTTCCGCTCACTTTTGTGGTGGTGCCTGGAAAGACATCCGTGGTGGCTCGAGAGCATTGGCCTGAGAAATATGCTCATGAAAGGTCCACTGCACAGAATGCTAACTATCACGCTTTTAGGGAGTTATTTTCGAGTGACACAACCCTACGATTCTTAGACTATGTCCGTCACTTCAGGGAAAATCCCAAGGCAGTATACACCACCTACCCTCGAAATAGCGTGCATTGGTCGGAAGCTACCAATATGGTGATGACCCAAGAAATTGTTGAGGGAATACAGGGAATACAGGTCCATATTATGGATACAACAGTGGGCGAGCCTTATGGTACCGAGGAAGACATTGAAGAAAGCATGAACTTGATCTTTGACCTTGAAGATGATCCATCGGTTCATTTTTCGCGCCGTTGGGACTCAATAGCTGCACCACCCAAAATCTTAATCATTGGCGATAGCTATGCATGGGGTCTGCTTCGCGCTGGGCTGCTCAATCATACTGCAAAAGGAAGTCAGTTTTGGTATTACAACAGAACTATACATGGCCCTCAAGTTCAACAGCAGGGTGCACATTTAAGAAAGTACTATGCTTGGGAATCTGAAGAAGAATTCATTACCACAATGTCGGGTTTTGATCAGATTATTTGGGTTGTGGTAGAATCCAACTTAAAGAAGTTTCCATTTGAAATAGAATACTTCAAAAAGTAAAATACCTGTATAGGGCTTTTCCGGCTCACTACTTTTTTATTGGAGCTAGCGACTCAGTTTTAGCGATTATTGACAATTATTGCGATGCTATAAACGAAGAAACCCTCTGAAGTTTCCTTCAAAGGGTTTCTGAGTAGACATCCTGGAGAAAAGATCGATGGTTTAACCTTCACCGAAATCCTGATTGAATAGATTCATGGTTCCACTAGTGGGACAAAGTCCTGTTATTCCCTAACGCTGTACGAGTGGGATTCGACTTATAATTATTGGACTGACAGTACTTTAATTGCACCGCCAATGGATTGTCCTGAATAATGAAGGATGATCAGTTGGCGGTTTTGTAATTGATTAAATCTATGCACTTCCCCAGCTTCTATTCTTTTCGTAAAAAGTAATACGCCACGTAGGTCGTAACCCGTGATCAAAACACTTTCAGTAGAAGTGTTTTTTACTTCAAAACTGCCGCGATGCGGGTTGGGATAAACGGAAAGTTGAATCGGCTCCAATTCTTCCAATTCTAAAGTTCCATTGCTAGCATCTGGGGTGGGTATCGAAAAGAACACCCAGTTCGGAGAGGCATCGTAACTGCGTCCGTAACTCACATCTGTAGTCTGTGCGCCGTAGCTGATATAATCCACCGTATCTGCTATTCCGTTGGGATCATAGAATAATGCAACCTCTTCCCCAGATTTAGCAAGCTTGAAAGGCATATGATAAGGGTCGACGACGGCCTCATCAGAAGCCCAGAAAAAGGCAAAATCGCCAGCTGGTAAGGATACTGCTGGCAAACTGAATTTAGTAGGATTACCTAAATCGTCTGTAAGGCCATAATCGCCCAGATAAATAGGATCAGATGATGCGTTGTATAGTTCAACCCAGTCGTAATATTCACCATCTGCTGCGGCTATTGTGCCGTTGTTGCTCGCCATGATTTCGTTGATGACTAATCCGCTTGTCGGATTTTGGAATCCCAAGACGTGGTACTCATGCCCGGCGCGTTCAGGCGAAAACTTGCCAATGGTGGTGCCGTCGGCATAGATGTAATAATGCTGTTGAACACTCGTAATAGTGGTAAAAGCACCATAAACACCATCGTTTGCTGCCCCATCTCCATGCAATCCATCATCGTACATCTGTTGACGATTGAATCTCTCTTCTACGTCATTCCTTATGCTAACGTAGACTGCATTTGCGTTTGAAACTGAAGCGATTATTGTACCCGTATTACCTGATGAAATGGTAGCTGTTATGTTTGAGATTTCCGGTTGCGTTGCGGTAAAATCGGAAAGTCCAAGAATGTAAGTGCTACGTGAATTCATTAGCGCTGAAATACCAGGAGCAGAATTTCCGCCACCTGGACCACCGCCACCAGGTCCACTGCTAACATCAGTGGTAATGTTAGATTGAAACTGGGCGTATGTAGTTAGTTTATTTGGATCTGCATTCACTGCACTATCTATGAAGTTGTGATAGTACTGGGCTTTGGTGTAATAGTTACCATTACTAAAATTCTCCTCCATAATCGTCTTCAGGTGCGCCAAATACATGCGTTTGTACATAGGAACATTGAGTAGTTTCTGTATCAGCGGCCACCCGGAGTCGTTTGCATGCAACAGATGGGTCATTTGAGCTTTCGAAGTAGTACTGCTCAAATTAATAGTACCTGTCATGCTAAACTTTCCAAAGCTTTCGTTCAGGTCCCAAATAATGGGATAGAACTGAAGACTTTTAGTACGGTACAGATAGTAATTCTGTTTAAAACCTCCGGAATAGCTATCCAAGTTGACAAGAGCATTGTTAAACGCATGCATCCAGAGCGTCTGATCCACTTGAAGAATATCTTCGATAGCTGAAATATTATTCTTCAGCGTATCCATGAGATGAATCAACTCTGCCCAACCGGCATCAGACTTTAATTCATAAGCGTCGTAATAATCTGTACTGTCGTTACCATCATAAACTAAATCTGGGTAGGTTGTGGTTCCTGGCCCCGCTCCTGCTGGTGGATTACATTTCACGAAGGTGCGTTTCTTGGAACCTAAATAAGTATCAACAAAACTTTTTGTAATAGCCTCCGCGCTTGAATATAGCCCCATCTGCGACCCATTTACATAGACTACGGCATAATTCGCCTTTGGAGCAAACATGTACTGACGAGCGATGTCGTAAGAAAGTACTTCTCTTAAAAAGGAAGGGTCCTTGGAAACATTACTCAACTTGATGTCTGAGAATCCCTGATAATCTTGGTTTTTATAGGTGTCCAATTCAATGTGCCAAGGATTCTTTGTTTGATTCGGCTGATACGTAGAATTCCCTTTATACTTTACCCCTACACTGTCATAGAGTGTCCCGTTGATACTTACAGACTGGGCCATAATATAGCCTTCACTACCCGCTTTTGCCGTATCTAACATATAATCCCAGTTGCTTTGGGCAAAGGTGATTTGAATGTTCGTGATGTGTGTAGAATCGTAAAGTCCTTGGGCATTTACAGTAGAAAACGGCCAAATGAAAAGGCCTAGGAAGCAAAGGTATTTACGCATGTTGGCGGTGTTAGTTTGAAGCAACATTATGTTGCTTTTGCAACTATTAGAGCATGCTAGACCAAAAAGGTTTAATCAAGATGAAATAAAAAACCAACCCGTTATGGGCTGGTTTTCTAATGAATATTGTAGAGAGGAATGTATCACTTACCTATTTAAGGGTTTTAGAGGTTAGGCAATTGTATAAGGTCGAAGGTTTGATACGTTACCAAAGTCCTGATTGAATTCACTTATTTGTCCCACTAGAGGTAGAAGGCCTCGCAATTCCTATCCTGCAAAAAACATCTTATTGTAACCTATACTTCACATTTTTTTTGGTAAGTTTGCGTTACACTAAAACTTAAACTCCATGAATGTCGAAACAGTGATTCCCATTTTGGGCATGTTAGTAGGAACCCTAATTCCTGTAGCTGTATTTATCTGGATGTACTACGATGCAAAAGGAAAGCGCGAGGCGATTATTGAAATAGCAAAATACATTGACGACCCTTCAAAATTAGACGACCTCTTGACCTTATTTGACGAGAGAAAAAAGGAACCCATCGATTACCGCAGAGGTGGCGTGATTACTCTATTCGTGGGTGCAGGACTTTTCTGTTTAGGGTTGTTTTTTCTTGGTAACATCTTTAAAGGAATTGGCGCCTTAGTTGGACTCATAGGCGTAGGCGTCATGATTGCGGGATACCTGTATCCAAATACAGAGAAGGAATTGAATGATGCCGTCAACCAATTCGAAAAAAAATAAGAATGGGCCGAGACCACGTAAAACTGCTGAACAATCTCGAGGCTTTGCGTAAACAAGCTGGTCTAACTCAAGGAGAACTCTCAATTCAAGCAGAGGTATCTCGTAAAAGCATCAACGCCATAGAAAACGGTATTTATGTTCCTTCAACCGTATTGGCTCTTAAAATTTCAAAAACCCTAAACTGTACTGTGGAAGATCTCTTCCAATTGCCATAAGCCATGCCTCTATTTCATCTTTTACTCAGAAATCAAAAAGCCCTGCACGGCTTATTGAGAATTCTCTTAGTTATTATTGGTGCCAACTTCTTGTCGAGCTGTTCCAAGGATCTTATATACTTTCCTAAATCGGTACAAGAAGAAGTCGACAAAACTTTAGACAATGGATATGACGGTATTATTGTATGCATCAACCAAGACGGTCAATCCTCCCTATATACCGCCGGTTGGAAAAACAGAGAAAAACAGATACCCACAGATCCAAATTCCCTATTCAAAATAGCCAGCATCAGTAAACTTTACATTGCCGCTGCTACGGTTAAACTCGTTTCAGATGGTAAGTTATCATTAGAAAGCAGTCTTGCGGAACTCATTCCCGAAGTAGCCGATAGTATTGAATATGCAAATGAAATCACCCTAGAGATGCTGCTCCAGCACCGCAGCGGTATACCCGAGTTCATCTATGATGACGAGTTCGCCAATAGAGATCCATATGAGAGCTATTTAGAAACCGCAAATCTTGTTTTTAATAAAGGTGCCGATTTCAAACCAGGCAAGAGGTACAGCTACTCAAACACCAACTATCTTTTGATCGGGGAAATTCTAGACAGAACTTTAGGTTTTAGCCACCACACCTATATCAAAGATGTGATTTTAGATCCTCTCCAATTAAAGCATACGTATTCTTTACTCAGCGAGGTAGACTCCAATGATGTCATGAGCGGCTACTACGTCGGCTACGATTATGATTTGAAGATGAATGACTACACGAGACCCGGCGGCTCTATGATTGCAACAGCTGAAGATGTTAGCATATTCCTTCGAGCTCTTATAGATGGAACGCTGTTCAGCGAAGAAGAACAAGATATTTACTCATCCGTTTACAAATACGAGCATACGGGATGGCTGAACGGCTACACAAGTATCGCGCGATATGAAAGTGATATAGACGCTGTAATTGTGCAATTCGTTAGCACAAGTAAAGGTGAAATGTTCTGGCTTGGACTTGAGCGCTCTTACAATAGGATTTTAAAAGCCGTTAAGAAGTAGGCGGATCCTCAAGTAAAAACTTACCTATAGATGAGTTTAGCAGAGCAATCCATTTTTCTACCCGTGGTCTTTTCTGCATGCTTAAGTCCGAACATAAAAAAGCCCTGATGCTGTGCATCAAGGCTTTTCCTTGTAGACATTCTGGAGAAAAGGTCGAAGGTTTGACGACCCCTCACCGAAATCCTGATTGAATAGATTCATGGTTCCACTAGTGGGATATAGCCTCGCAATTCCTACCACCTAACCTCGAAGGTTTTGAATGTGGATTAGATTTAGAACGCCCAGGTTTCCCCAGGCGTTCTTAATCTTTCATTTTAATCTTGTTTTAGTAGAACCAGATTTCTACACGACGGTTGAGGAAGTGAGCGTATGCATCACATTCAACTCCGTCTTCACATTTATTAGTAAGTTCAAATTCCCCTTTAGAGTGAAGGTCTTCGCTCGTCTCAAATGACTCATGATGGTTCCCAATGTACTCGGCCACAGATTTAGCTCTTCCCATACCAAGAGCAGCATTGTATTCATTAGGACCTCTTGAATCTGTGTGACCTACTAAGTACACCTTGTCTCTACCGGCTGGCAGATTGGCAATCACTTGATCGATCTGGGTACGGTATTTTTCTTGGACATAGGTTTTATCAAACTCGAAGTACACCACCAAGTCCGGTGAACCCATCAGATTTGGCATTCTTATCGGGGCCAATAGTTCGGTCATCAAAAAGGCAGTACTCCAACCATTTTCTTCGGCTTTCTTCAGCTCCTCTACTGCTGATTGATTATCAGTATTATAATTCAATACTACATAATATCTACCCTCATACAGTGAAATATATGCCTTGTCTGACTCTCCACTAATAAGTGATAGTTTTTCGACCGCCTCCTGAAAATCAACATGTGAACTAGCAACAACAGAATACCATTTCATATTAAGTTCTTGATTTGCCACCGAAGTAGTCTGGGACTTTTTAATTCGGGCAGGCTGTAAGTTTTGAGATGCACATGAGCTTTCAAATGTTACTAGTTCTTTCTCATCGGCTGTGAATGGCGAAAGAATCAAATACCATTGGCCATCAATCTCAACTACATCCGTAGCACCTGAAAAGTCCGAACCTTTTTCTCTCAACTCCTTGATTTTTGCGTTCGCACTCCCAGAAAATGGAATGGCAACTGCATAGCTTTGGGAATCATTGTTTGCTGTTTGGCTCTGAGCATCGCTTGATGCCATAGACCCACGTGAACTTTCATCCTCGTTTGTTTGCGCGATATCCGCACCCTTGGAACCATTGGAGGTAAGGTCCTCTGTAGCACCTGAAAAGTCCGAACCTTTTTCTCTCAACTCCTCGATTTTTGCGTTCGCACTCCCGGAAAATGGAATGGCAACTGCATAGCTTTGAGCATCATCAACTGAATTTTGCTGGTTAGCTTGAACGTAAGACTGCTCGTTCTCACTATTATAACTTTTACTCGAGACAATAGGCGCCTGGGAACTTTCTGTCTCTTTAGACTCTTCAAGAGCAACATCCTTTTCGGTAATTGACACTTTTGCTGATGTTTTCCCCTTCGGAGTAGTCTCAGCCACAGGAGTGTCATCTGTTTTATCAATGGTCATATCTGCTATTGTCCTCTGACTAGTTAACGGAATCACTTGAGTTTGCTCCGTTTCTAAGAGTTTGGACTGATTATTCTTCTCAGGAGTCACTAATGTGCTCACGATTGAAGAGGAGGCATCGCTTCCTAAATCAACCCAGGCCAATACCAAGTCTGTATTAAATCTTCCTTTCTGACTTTGGCTAAATACTGCACTATCCCGGCCAAGCTCAATTATTGAGAACTCATCTCTTGAAGTAGTCATGGGAGCCTCGAATTCAGAAACCTCTCCGTCTTCAAATGAGAATAGGTTGAGACCCATTTGAGACTCGGTACGAGAAAAATATAGAGTACCGTCCTTTGAAATAGTTGGGAACACGTCATCTCGCGGTCCATTAACACCTTCCACTAAGACTGGGTCCCCCCACGAATTATCCTTCAATAATTCTGAAAAGTAGATGTCATAACCTCCTGGTCCTCCCGGCATGTTCGACGTGAAATACAATCTACGTCGCTTGGCATCGTAAAATGGGTGTTGAAAGCTATTTGCCATGGAACAAAACGGCAGGGTATACTTTTCATCGGTTTTCCAATTTTCATACACCAAATAGAAATTAACCTCGTCCTTTAGATTGGGGACTCGATAATTTCTTGATAGAATTACTCCCGCTGAGTCTGGTAACAACGTGGCTGGACCAAGGTGGAATTTCGACTTTTCTAGCGACGACAATTGGTCACCATAACGAGAAACTTCACCCGATTTCAGATCGTACAAGTAGAGATCGAAATATCTCTGGTTATTGCCACGGTCTCTCTTTGAGAAAAGACTTGTTTCTCTTGAAGAGACAAAGAGTAGTTTGTCACCATAGGGTGCAGCGCTGAAGTCTTCGTAGTTCGATGGTGCTAACACTTGATATTGTACACTCGCCGCGCCCGCTTGTAATGAATCAAGGATTTGGCCATTCGATGTTGAGCTTAGACTTATTAAGGCAATACTCAGAATAAAGAGCTTTTTCATTACAAGAAGTATCTAGGTGAAACAATTGATTTAGAATCAGCACCTAGGTTGATGCCTACTGCCAATACATGGCTTTGTCTAGTGATATAGACCAATTCTGACAATGGGTAATTATACTGATAGAACAACTGCCAGCCTCCCATAATATCAGCTTTGAAGAACATTCCAACCTCGTCACCCGGACTCATGTTCATACCCAGACCCAATCTTTCATCGTATTCAAAAAAGGCATGAAGGTTAGCATCTACAGGTGCGTTCGCCGAAACATTTAATAATAGGGACGGATTTACTGTCCAATCATTATTTAAATTAAATCTATACCCCCCAAAAACATGACCCACGCGCTCGGTGAAATTGCTTTGATAAAGTTCCTGTTGCACCATGTTCTTCACGGTTGCACCTGCATACCATCTATCACTGTAAATAGTCCCCGATAAGTCAACATTCTGAAGCCATGGGCCATCCACGTCATAAATGGCTTGATCAATTTTATCCACGAAAAATTCATCCGTGATGTCTACTGAGGTTTTTGATAGAGTGTAGCGAATACCTGTGGCAAAGTAGATTTCATCCGCAACCTGCAAATGATAGGCTGTGCTAATGCCTAAACTTTGGGTGCGCATAGGACCTACTTGGTCTTCTACAACACCTACATTAAAACCAAATCTACTCGGCGACATGTAATCATAATACATCGCACCAGTTCTTGGAGCACCTTTCAATCCAATCCATTGCGCATCATACACGCTTTGGATCTGACCGTTTTGTTGACCTGCATAACCAGGCGAAATGCTCACAGGATTGAACAAGTAGTTATCCATGGTAGGGTTTTGTTGGGCCGCTACTTGCAAGCCCATCAAAACCAATAAAGTCAATAGTAATTTCTTCATCTTATTTCGTGATATATACATATCCTGTGTAAGTATCTCCTGTTTCGTAAACCTTAACGATATAGTAGTAAGTTCCTGTTGGCAACAAGCCATCACCACCATTCATTTGGGTTCTTGTATTGGCCCTACCATTGAATTCGTTGTTATACCCCTCTTTGAAGTAAACCAACTCACCCCAACGGTTGAATACCTGTACATTGTTATCTGGGAAAGCTCTTATTCCTAATATTTCCCAATAGTCATTGTCTCCATCACCGTTAGGAGTAAATACTGCTGGTACAAGAAGGTCACAGAGATCCGGATCTAGGAAGTTCGGAATACCGTCGCCATCACAATCATCAAAGCCAACGCCGTCATTGTCATAGTCAAATTCTTCAGAGTCTAACAACCCGTCGCCATCACTATCCTCATCTTCTTCGTTGGGAATGCCGTCTCCGTCGATATCACCGTCACCACCTCCGCCGTTAGGAGTTCCCCCCTCATCGACGTTGTAGATACCGTCACAATCGTAATCTAGTGCATCTACAAGAACGGTATCCGAAGCCGTGGCACCATTGGTATCCGTCACGGTAACCGTGTAGATACCATAAGAAAGACCTGTATTATAATCCGTTGTTGATCCAAAGTCCCAACTATAGGTGTACGGAGGTACAGCACCTGAAGCAGCACCAAGTACAATACCAGCCGTGTCGTCAGGACAAATTACAGACTGAAGCG
>Ga0233438_10005769_pt1 | contig 10263 bp, 10 predicted proteins | sample SI_123_September_FD_182720 | JGI IMG/M metagenome (GOLD analysis project Ga0233438, IMG submission 182720) | Seawater microbial communities from Saanich Inlet, British Columbia, Canada - SI_123_September2016_10_MG | ecosystem: Environmental > Aquatic > Marine > Inlet | place: Canada: British... | reverse complement strand
TCAGTACAAGAAGGGTAATGTCAAAAATATCAGCATCATATTGAATGACTTAGGCCAACAGAAAGGCTACGGCTACGGCTACGGCTACGGCTACGGCTACGGCTACGGCTACGGCTACGGCTACGGTTACGGTTATTATCAAGAAGATGATAAGAGTTAAACGTAATGAAAGCTGCGGACTCCACCGGGCGGAAGTGGTACGTCCTCTACACCAAGCCCCGTCACGAAAAAAAAGTGGCGGAGCGTTTAACAGCTGCTGGGTATAAAGTTTATTGTCCTTTACAAAAAGTAGTGCATAAATGGTCCGACCGCACTAAGGTGTTAGAAGAACCGCTGTTTAAAGGATACGTTTTTATCCAAATAGAAGACCACAAACGCGACGAGGTCTTTTCCTACCCTGGCACTGTTCGCTACCTATTTTGGTTGCGCCGCCCTGCCATGGTTGTTGAAGAAGAAATCACTATCATTCAAAAATGGCTTGGCCATTACGACCACGAGCGACTCAAAATCACCAATATTACACCCGGTACTTATGTTCGCATTATTTCCGGTGAGTTCATGAATGAGGAAGGAGTCCTGATAGACACTTCTAATTCAAAAGCCCTCGTACAGCTCAAAGAACTGGGTATTCAACTTAGTCTAGACCTTACTCGAAATGAGCTTCAGGCCCTTCAACGACCATCCTAAAGAAGTCTCAATCGAGGCAAAGTGTATTACTAGTAAAAAAAACTACTTGTTGTTCGCAATTGGTTACTAATTCTCTTATATTTTTACCATCCAAACCAAAAAAAGTGATACTTATTAAGTGCATCTGCATTTTTTGTATTCACTACTCCGGTGTATATCCGCCGGTGGGCACAGCTACCGTAGCTTTCTTTAAAGCTGAATGTGACTCACCGAGGCGAAGCCGTGAAAAAAAGACCATATGTCCAGCAACCTCCTAGGACCACTTATTACTTCCAAGACCCGTCTTAAGCTGCTACTTCGATTCTTTTTGAATCAAAACTTAAGCGGTTACTTGCAGGGCTTAAGCAAGGAGCTCGACGAAAACACCAACAGTGTACGCGTGGAGCTCAACCGCTTAGAAGAAGCAGGCCTTCTCTCGTCCAAAGAACAGGGAAGACGCAAGGTCTACAGCGTCAATAAAGCCCGCCCACTCACCACAGATTTATCGAACATGCTCCGCAAGGTGACCGGCATTGATCAATTGGTTCATCGCGTGGTTTCGCGAATTGGCAATACGTTAGAGGAAGTATGGATTACAGGCGCGCTGGCGATGGGTATTAACAGCGATGACCTGGAAGTAACCTTCGTAGGCGAGGCGCTGGACACGGATTATCTCAGCGACCTGACGGGTAAAGTGGAAGCCTTAATCGAAAAGACCATTACTTGGCAGGTATGCAGCAGCGATATGGATATCCAGGAAACGGCTCTATTGGTGTGGCAAAATCTTGGCGAAGAATGATTGCCCGGTTGCAGGCATATTTTCCAGTAAAGAAAAGAGATAAGTAATAGTTAGTCATGCTATTGATATAAACCTAATGCACGAATACACTGATTAATACGACTACCGTTAGTAGTGAAAGCATTTATAAAATGAGTTTAGAAAAATTTAAAGCTGTTCAAAATGAAGTTGGAAGCTATGGTTTTCAAGTAGTTGATAAAGACTTTAATCGCCCTTGGGGAGCTTTTTTAGTAATTGATGAAAATCAGGCTCAAGACTTTTCAGATAAATTCTTTGACGGAATTGATGTTAACTCCTTAAGAGTTGAAGGTAAATTGAGTCCCAAGATATTAATCGTTAAGCCTAATGCACGACTATCATGGCAGTATCATCACAGACGTGCTGAAATTTGGCAAGTTTTCAAAGGGGAAGTTGGGATTATAAGAAGCAACGATGATACTGAAGGTGATCTTAAACGGCTCACCCAAGGTGATCAGGTAAAACTTAGCCAAGGTGAGCGTCATAGGCTAGTGGGCTTGGAAGACTATGGTGTTGTAGCTGAAATATGGCAGCATACAGGGGCATTACCTTCAGATGAAAACGATATTATAAGAGTTCAAGACGATTTTAAAAGAACATAAATGAGTAAGAAAAAAGCAATTATAGTATCCGGATACTTTAACCCAATTCACAAGGGACATCTAGAATATTTTAATCGGGCAAAAGACCTTGCTGATGAGCTTTTTGTAATTGTCAATAACGACCATCAAAGAGTATTAAAGGGTAGTAAAGAGTTTCAAAAAGAGGATGAAAGATTAATTATTGTGTCTAATATAAAGGCAGTGGATAAAGCGATACTTTCAAAAGACAAGGATAGAACTGTCTGCCAGACAATTAAATCCATAGCTGAATCTCATAATAATTCATACGAACTGGCATTTGCGAATGGTGGAGATCAGAATAACGATACAATCCCAGAAAAACCAATTTGCGAGCAAATGAATGTTGCTCTTATCGACGGCCTTGGAGATAAAATACAATCTAGTAGCTGGTTACTAAAAAAAATATAGTTACGTAAAAACTAAAAGTTATAAAAATATAAATGACGGAATCACCTTATCAACTTTGATGTTCTTGATGCAGGTCATGTGAAAATTATCGAAGAGGCTATGCGTCAGCGTCTTTATTTAATTCTTGGACTGTAGCTTGATTCAAGCTTAGACCGCCCAGAATAAAAATAGCGCTTCACAAAGTATTTTTGAGCGGCATAGTCAATTAAATGGCTCTAAGCATATTGACTTGGGAGTTTCTTACGTTTCTGAGCAAGACTTTAAAGAGTTCTTGCGCGTTTAAAATGAATCTTCACATTATCTGAGAGGAGCTTAAAGTTAAAGACAAGAGCTTCACTGAAAAGAATTATTGGAATCAAAAAGAAATAGAGATTCATTTTAATTCTGTAAACCACCGTCTCTCCTCATAAAATTTTAGAAATCAAATTAAACAAACGGAAATTCAAGAAATTAAATAATGAAAGCAAAAAATATTTGCTCAAGCTTAAGTAAAAATTTTTAAAGACTTAAAAGTCGAATATAATGATTTCAAAAAAAACTAAAATATATATAGCTGGTCATAAAGGAATGGTTGGGTCAGCGATCTGGCGATCTTTAACAGCAAAAGGCTTCAATAACTTAGTGGGGAAAACCAGTAAGGAATTAAATTTAACAAATCAGCAGTCTGTTTTAGATTTTTATAAAAATGAACAACCCGATGTAGTAATCGATGCTGCAGCTAAAGTTGGGGGTATTTTGGCTAATAATGATTTTCCATATCAATTTTTAATGGAGAACATGCAAATCCAAAATAATCTAATTGATGGAGCTTATAAAGCCGGAATTGAAAAATTTATTTTTTTAGGTAGTTCATGCATTTATCCAAAATTTGCACCTCAGCCTTTAAAAGAAGAATACCTATTAACAAATTCTTTAGAGCCTACCAATGAATGGTATGCGGTAGCAAAAATTACTGGAGTTAAAGCATGCCAAGCGATACGCAAGCAATATAATAAAAGGTATGTCAGTTTAATGCCTACGAATTTGTATGGTCCTTTTGATAATTTCGACTTACAATCCTCGCATGTGTTGCCAGCAATGTTAAGAAAGTTTCATGAGGCTAAATCAAATAATCACTCAGATGTCGTTCTCTGGGGAAGTGGAACTCCTAGGCGTGAATTCCTATTTGTAGATGATATGGCAAAAGCAGTAGTTTACGCGTTAGAGAACAATTTACCGGGACATTTATATAATGTAGGTACTGGAAAAGATATTACAATTAGGGAATTGGCAGAGACCATACAATCGGTAATTGGTCACAAAGGAAATATTCATTGGGATGCTAATAAGCCAGATGGAACGCCAAGGAAACTCATGGATGTTTCTAAAATGAAAGAAATTGGCTGGCAATATTCAACAGAGTTAGAAGAAGGTATACAAAACACCTATAAATGGTTTTTAATGAATATAGATAGTGTTAAAGAAGTAAAATTATAATTATGAAAGTTGCATTAATTACAGGAATAACAGGGCAAGATGGATCATACCTTACTGAACTATTACTAGAAAAAGGTTATGAGGTCCACGGAGTAAAAAGAAGATCTTCCTTATTAAATACAGGGCGAATTGATCATTTATACCAGGATCCTCATCAACCAGATCAACGGTTAAAACTGCATTATGGTGACTTAACAGATGGAATGAATCTGACCAGAATAATTGAGGATTGTCAACCTGATGAAATTTATAACTTAGGAGCAATGTCTCATGTAAAGGTATCTTTTGATTCCCCAGAGTATGTTGGAAATGTAGATGGTTTAGGGACTCTGCGTATTTTAGAGGCGGTACGTTTACTTGGATTAGAAAATAGAACTAGGATTTACCAAGCATCTACTTCCGAGCTATATGGTGGAATGCCAGAGAATAAAAATGAAAAAGGATTTTATGATGAAAATTCAGCATTCTATCCAAGATCCCCATATGGTGTTGCAAAGATATATGGCTTTTGGATCACAAAAAATTACCGTGAAGCTTATAATATGTTTGCATGTAATGGTATTTTATTCAATCACGAAAGTCCTAGAAGAGGAGAAACTTTTGTAACTCGAAAAATTACACGGGCGGTTGCGAGAATAGCATTAGGGCTTCAGGATAAATTTTATTTAGGAAATTTAGATGCTAAAAGGGATTGGGGACATGCTAAAGATTATGTGCGAATGATGTGGATGATACTGCAAGCAGAACAACCAGATGATTGGGTGATTGCTACTGGCGTAACATCAACTGTTCGTGATTTTGTTATTATGGCTTTTTCTAAAGTTGGAATTGAAGTTGGTTTTAAAGGTGAAGGTGTTAATGAGAAAGGATATATAATCTCGTGCAATCATGAAGATTATCAGTTAAAGTTAGGTACAGAAATATTGAATATAGATCCTACTTATTTCCGTCCAACGGAAGTTGATGTATTGATAGGTGATCCTACTAAAGCCAAAAAAAGATTAGGTTGGACACCAGAGTATAATTTGAATGATTTAGTAGACGATATGGTAAATGGAGATTTGGCTTTAATGAAGCGAGATATTGATTTGTTGAAGGCGGGACATGATATTTTGAGAGAATTTGAATAAATCAATAGTGACAACCAAACTTTTGTGCTGTTGTTAATACATTATTGATTTGTTCCAAAAAATACCAAGAGTATCGCTTCGTGAGTTTTTATGAATTGACAAACTCTGTTTAACCAAGGGAATTATGAAAGAAAAAGTAGCTATAATAGGAGCAGGTATTTCAGGCCTAGCAATTGCACATCATTTGAAAGATAGGTTTGATGTTGAGTTATTTGAAAAAGATAGCAGACCAGGGGGGCTAATTAAATGTGATGTAATTGATGGTAATTTATATCATATGGTTGGTGGTCACGTGTTTAATTCAAAAAGACAGGATGTATTAGACTGGTTCTGGGGTTTTTTCGATAAAGAAGCCGAGTTTTATCAAAGTCCGAGAAATGCTGCTGTATTTATGGAAAAACCTATAGGATATCCTATTGAGAATCATTTATATGAAATGGATGATGAATTGATGGAAAAGGTAATAACAGAATTACTCGAAATTGGTTCTGAAAAAGAAAAAACTCCACAAAATTTTGAAGAGTTTTTAAGTAGTAAATTTGGATTGACATTGTATGAAAATTACTTTAGGCCTTACAATGAAAAGATATGGAAGAAAGATTTAAGTAAAGTGCCATTGACATGGTTGGAAGGTAAATTGCCAATGCCAAAAATAAAGGAAATTTTCTTGAGTAATATTAAAAAGGAGAAAGAATCAAAAATGGTGCACAGTTCTTTTTTCTATCCTAAACATAATGGATCTCAATTCATAGCCAACCGTTTGTCAGAGGGTCTAAACATCAATTTGAATACACCTGTAGATACGTTATTGAGGAATGAGGAAAATAAAAAATGGTTGTTAAATTCGGACAAAGAATTTGATTTTGTAATTTTTGCAGGAAATTTAAAGGCGTTGCCTAAGCTATTACAAAACGACTATTTATTTGATTTTCAAAAGAAGATTGAAGAATTAGATTTTCACGGAACGACTACAGTTTTGTGTGAAATAGACACTAATGATTTTAGTTGGGTTTATTTGCCAAATATAAATTATGATGCGCACCGCCTGATTTGCACTGGAAATTTTTCTCGAAATAATAATGGTGGGGGTGTTTTGACAGGTACAATAGAGTTCACAGATTTTGTCGAGGAAGAAAAACTAAAACAACAATTAAAAAAGATTCCATTTCAACCTAAATATATAGCTCATACCTACACTAAATACACTTATCCAATACAAGACATGAATACCAGGAATCTTATTTTGAAGGTTAAAAGTATGACAGAAAAAAAGGGACTGTATTTAACTGGACGTTTTGCGGAATGGGAGTATTGCAATATGGATGCAGCTATTGGCGCTGCGATAGATTTATCAGAAAAAATAAAAAAACCTCTTTGATCTCCAAACTACGAAAACCAAATCTTGCAAAATTTAAATCAATAGGTCATAACTTTACGCGTGATTTGAATGTATCAAAGACTTAAATTAAAAATTAAAAGCGTACAAAATAACGTCGTTTACATGAGGTACTTTACAAATACCACATGGCTTTTTGGTGAAAAAATCTTTCGTATGACAGTCGGTCTATCTATTGGTGTTTGGTTGGCTCGTTACCTAGGACCCAATGAGTTTGGGTTATTTAGTTACGCTTTAAGTTTTGTGGCTCTATTTAGCGCTTTTGCTACTCTTGGCCTAGATGGTTTCGTGGTTCGTGAAATTGTTAAGGGTCAGATCGAACGAGAGACGATAATAGGTACTGCATTTATTCTCAAGCTAGCAGGTTCTTTGTTAGTTATAATTATGCTAGGAATTACTGTATATTTTGCATCAATAGATCTCAATACCCGTATGCTAATGTTTATAATTGCATCTGCTACAATCTTTCAGTCTTTCAACGTTGTGGACCTATTGTTTCAAGCAAACATTATGAGTAAATACATATTCTACTCAAATGTTATTAGTTTATTGATATCGAGTAGTCTAAAGGTCTTTTTCATTATTAATAGTTTACCACTCTTTTACTTTGCCTGGTTAGTGCTTTTTGACAGTATTATTTTGGCAGGTGGATTTATTTTTTTCTTCTTAAAAACAAATCGAAATTTAAAATTCAAAAAGTTCAAATTTAGTGGTACTGTAGCACAGAATTTACTTAAGGAAAGTTGGCCTCTTATTATTTCAGGAATAGTGGTATCTGTTTACATGAAAATTGACCAAGTGATGATAAAGGAAATGCTAGACAATGAAGCTGTAGGTCAATATGCCGTGGCTGTAAGGATAGGTGAAGTGTTTCTAATTCCTGTAGTCATATTTTCAAAATCATTCGCGCCAGCGTTATTTTCAAGAATTGGTGAGAGATCAGAATTAAATATTTATCGGATAATGTCCCAATACTACACATTAACTGGTTTGCTTATTTTGATAGTGGTATTATTAGGTTCAGATTTATTTATAGTAAACACGTTCGGACTCGATTATGAAGATGCGGCAAGAATATTAAATGTATTGATGTTTTCAATATTTTTGGTTTATACGACATCGTCATTTTCAAATTATTTTATTGGGCATAATAAAACTAAAATCACTTTAACGATCACTACAGTATCAGTAATATTGAATGTAATACTCAACCTTCATTTTATTAAACACTTCGGGGTGATTGGTGCGGCTTACTCAACTGTGATTGCGAGATCAGTTACAAACTTCTCTTTATTTTTTATAAATAAGGACTTATTCAATTTACAAATAAGGTCACTGCTATTGTTGAATTTTAAAACGCAAGAAAAATGAAAATATATATTGCCGCCACTTTTAGAGAGTTTGATGGTTCCGAGAATGATAAGATACAAGTCTTATTCTTAGAAAGTTTAATGCGACAAAAATTTACAAATTTTGAATTGGTTACAACTACTTTTGGGGAGAGGTCGGTCAAGACGAAACTAAATACTGTCGATCTCAACATAAAAATTTACGAGGAGGAGAAATTAGATTACAGATTTTCCTTGACGAAAGTTTTAGAAAATGCTATTAGTTATGCTGAAGCCAATCATACGGATAATGACTATTTCATAATTTGGACTACCTGTGACTTGGTTTTTCAGGACGATTTTTTAGAAAGTGTATTTAAATACAATAAGCTATCAAATTACAAATCCAGTGTTATTTCCCACCCACATTTAATGTATCAAAGCATAGAAGATCTTGAAAATGACAATTTTGTAGTGCATGGTCCGAATGACGGTATAGATTATATAGGTTTCTCAGGAAGGCTTATTCAGAGTCAGTTCAAAGCAGATTTAAGAAATTATTTCTATTCAGATTGGGGTGTTTTTGAGCACTTCTTAGTTGCTATGGCAGTAAAATACAATTTCGCAAGACAAAATCTATTTCAAGCTTCTAAGGCGCGTAAAATATCGAATGATAGGAGTGTAAATAATGAAAACGATCAATATTTTAAAATGAGTCTAAATAAAAACTGGCCAGTTTTTAGAAGTTTCTTAGCCGATTCTCATTTATCTGAAGAATACTTTTTTTTAGCTTATTGTAATCTTAAATATAAAGTTGTCGGAAGTTTTGTTGCTAATGTGAAATACAGATTAAAATTCTCAAGTAGCTATTTCTTTTATTACAAGCGTTTATTGAGAAGATCTATATCGAGGATAATTCCAATTAAATTGAAATTATTTCTGAAAAGTATTCTTTTCGAGAAGAGTAAGTAAGCCTTGATGGTAGTCTAGAAAGAATAACCTTTATACCAATTCGGTAAGTATTTACTAGAGCAGCAGTAAGACAGTGGTTATTTTACATAGTGTAATAAATGCTCTGTGTTGAGCGTACTATTCATATGAAGGATAACTAATTCTTTTAGAATTGACCTCCTTCCGATAAGTTTTAATGATCTGAACTACACAGATGATGAGTAAAAATGCGTAAATTAAATGATGGAGAGGTCTTCTTTTACTATGAGTATGCCCACGTTATATTTCAAGGAATACCTCTCTAGGAAAAGTTGAAATCGTCACTTAGTATCTAGGAGTATTAGAAATTAACTTAGCTTATGACTATTCATATATGATTAATAAAAAGGAATATAACATCAATTTAATTGGGTATAACAGACCGGATTCCTTTAAATCTACTCTTTATAATCTTTCAAATACATTTTATCCAAATGGTATAATAATTAATTTAATTATTCATTTAGATTATTGTGATGAAGAAATGCTGAAAAAGCATTTACATATTCTTGAACAATTAGTCTGGCCTTATGGAGATATTACACTTAATTCTAACTCTTACAATAAAGGACTACGCACCCAGATTGAATCAGTTATTGACAATTCTAGCGATGAGTGGATTATTATGTTTGAAGATGATTTAGAACTTTCACCATTATGGTTTAAGTATTTTCTTCAAACAATGGAAACAATACAAAGATTAGATATTTCGCATGTTTTAGGAGTTTCATTTTATTCATATTTAATTTCTGAAGTCACATATCAAAATTTTACAGTGATAAATCCAGAAAGTTATTTGATGAATATAGCCGCAAGCTGGGGTTTTGCAATAAATAAGAAGGAGTGGATTACTTATAGAAATGCGACTAATTATAAAAATGTAGATTTACCAAAAAGAATTAAAAAATGGGGAGATAATTCATGGAAAAAGGAATTAATACGGTATATGATATTTGATAATAAGTATTATGTTTTCCCCCCAAGATCGTATTCATCGCCCTCTGGGACATCTGGTACGAATGTTAGATCAAATAAGAATCTCTTTGTTACTCCTATAACAACTTATGTTGACAGAGGTAATATTGATACGAACAATGTTTATTCTGTAACTGGTTATAAGATTGTTAATATACGGCTTCAGGGTAATATGGTATCTGCTGAGATTGATTTATATGCGGATTTAAATTATTCTACGTTAGAATACGTTCTATCTCCTATCAAATCAAAAATTAAATATTCAATCTCTGATTCGGATAGAACTTATTTAGAATCTTTGGGAATTAGTTTATATCTACATTCAAGTGTAGAATATTTTCAAATTAAACGTAAAAGCAAATACAAATCACATCGTCATAAATTTAGGTATTATACTTTTTATGATGTTTTAAGCACCTTGGTAAGGTGGTAGCTTACACAATCTCAATAGCGT
>Ga0233438_10005757_pt1 | contig 10270 bp, 21 predicted proteins | sample SI_123_September_FD_182720 | JGI IMG/M metagenome (GOLD analysis project Ga0233438, IMG submission 182720) | Seawater microbial communities from Saanich Inlet, British Columbia, Canada - SI_123_September2016_10_MG | ecosystem: Environmental > Aquatic > Marine > Inlet | place: Canada: British... | reverse complement strand
AAGCATCAACACCTGAAGAAAAAGCGAATTTAAAAAAAACAAAGGAGTTTAAATCAGGGTTAAACACTGAAAACCAAGATCCAAACAATAATGAAAGTAGTCAAATATCATTTGAATTTGAAACCGAGAATGTTTCGACAAAAACTCCAGTTGGAAAGGGGACTGCAATTTATTATCCAATTGACATAAAAGATACTCAACAAGATAGGATTAAATTTACAGCAGTATCTTTGGCAGAAAGAACAATTCAAAATCCACTTGAATATAAATCAGTTGGTGGAGATGTTTATGTTTCCATTCAAGGACCAATTTCAGATTCAAATATAGTTGGATGGGGTGATAGTAAATTAAAACCTGAGCAGGCTGGTTTATTTAATGTTGCAGGTGAGTTAATAGGTGATGGTGATGATAAAAAAGGTGATGTAACAAAAATGGTTGGAAAGCAATTAGGTGAGTTAAAAGGTAATGTTACCAATCTTACAGCAGCACTTGCTGCTAATAACCTGGACTTGTTCGCAAGAGCAACGCAACAAGTATTTAACCCAAGTTTAGAACTCATCTTCAAAGAACCAAAACTCAGGCAATTTTCCTTTTCCTTCAAAATGTCTGCAAGATCTGATACTGAAGCAGAAAGTATTAAAAAAATTATCAAATACTTCAAGTATCACATGGCAGTAAAAGGAAAAGGTGGTGACTTATTTCTAAAAGCACCAGATGTATTTTGGATTGAATATCAAAAGGGAACTGGAGAAACTCACGAATCACTAAATCTAATTGCTCCAGGTGAAATAAAGCGTAAAGCATGTGCTCTACAATCCTTTAATGTAAATTACACTCCTTTGGGAACATACATGACTTATGATGATAAAGAATGCACAATGGTGCAATACGATTTACAATTTGCATTTAGTGAAATTACTCCATTGTATCAAAGTGATTATGAAGATGACTTTGTAGCAGACCACCCAATAGGATATTAAAATGGCAAGACAATATTTCAGACAAGTTCCCAATTTTAAGTATGTTGATAGAAATTACAACAGCAAAAACATTGGCAATTTTACAGAAGTAAAAAATTTATTCAAAAGAGTTAAACTTCGTGATGAAATTTTTGAAAACTTAAATTTCTTTAGTTTGTATTCAATTATAGGTGATGAAAGACCAGATAGTGTTGCAGATAAAATATATAATGATTCTAAATTAGATTGGTTAATTCTGTTATCTAATAATATTCTTAATTTTTATGATGAGTGGCCAATGTCAAATGAAAGTTTTGATAACATTATGCTTGAAAAATACGGTTCTTATGAAGAATTAAACTCTATTTCTCATTATGAAACTGAAGAAGTAAGAAATTCTGTTGGAAAAGTCATTGTACCTGAAGGTAGTCTCCTTTCATCAAATCTGGTCATCGATTATCGCAAATTAATTGTTGATGAAGATGGTGGATTTATTGAAAACCCAGACTTTGAAAATAAAGTTCCTTATTTTGTAGAATTTTATGATGAAGGTACTGGAAATGATGTTCTCGTTTCAGACATTACAAATCCAATCACATTCAAAGAAGTAGAAGAAAGAAAAGAAAATCAAAAAAGACAAATTTACCTCCTAAAGAAAGAATATGTCCCTGTAATTTTTGATGATCTTGATAGAATTATGAAATACAAAAAAGGTGCCACTCAATTTCTGAGCGACACCTTAAAGCAGGGAGATAATATTAAACTTTACAGTTGATTAATCATTATCTACAAGTCCTTGGAACTTTGCCATGATGTCATCATCATCGTTATCAGAACTTAGATTATCAAGTTCCTTTTTCATAGTATCAGGAAGTTCAGAAGTATTTTTACTCTTCTGATAAGATGCCTCCAGTTCTTCTACAACACTATCTTCTTTAGTACGCTTTGGAACATAAGACTCATACTCTTCCTCTTGATCATGAGATGAAGTCTTAGGAGCAACTTTTCCAAGACCAAGAACCATGTTCATACGCTTTTCAAGATCTTCATAAGACTTGAATTGATCTACATCAACGATTGCAGTAAGGGAATGCTGTTTATTCCACAATGATTCAATAACCTCATCATCATCTAGGATAGGAGAAGGACTAGCAAACTCAGAATTATCATAATTCCAATAACCATCCTTTTTCACAATCTTCAGTTTGAAGTTTGCACCTTCCCAGAAGTCAAAAGGATTGATTGCTTCCTCATCCTCAAACTCAGGTTGCATTGCAGTAAGAATTTTATCAAAGATTTTCTTACCATACTTAAAAAGAAATACCTTACCCTCGTTTTCAGGATGTAAGGGATCCTTTACCACATAGATGTTAGAGTAGTAAGACAACTTACGCTTACGATCACGAACAATATCTTGGATTTTTTGAGGACATCTCTTAAAATCACCACCATGCTCATTGACAAGATTACGATTTAAGTCACTTACTGGATCTTTCTGCCCAATGGATGTACGAGAATTTTCAATATACCAACCTCCAACATCCTGAAAAGCGTGATTGAAAAGTTTAACCCAAGGAACATCCTCCCCCTCAATAGCAGGAAGAAAACGAATGACTGCACTTCCAGTTCCACCTTTACCCATTTCTGGTTTCCAGAAACGTTCATCAACAGTTTTTGATCCTGTACCCTTCTCCACTTCCTTTACAAGTTTTTCAGTGAGAGAACCAAGTCTAGATTTTTTCTTAAGATCTGCGAAAGACATTTGTTTTTTTACCTTTTTTATATTTGGCCTGTATGGGTTAGCTTTGGTGCGGGTTCCCTAGCCGCTGAAGTTATTATAGGTCAATTAAGACTGCTTGTCAATCTCTTCTTTCAAAGATTCTAAAAGTTTTTCCATTTTTCCAAACATGTGTGAAATATCCATTCCTTCCTCAAGACCCATCATCTTAGCAGAGTCTATAATTCTATCCTTCATTTCTTTTGCTTCAGGATCATCAGAAAGACTCATACGAGTATAAAGGACTCTCTGTTTTTCAAGAAGTTGCTGTAAAAGATTTACATGGTTAATCTTACCTTCTTTATCCATTTCATAAAACTTAAAAACATTTCTGTAAATGTCTTCTTGTAATTCAGAAATTTTTGTAAGTTCTGATCTTACCATTTCAGAATCGAAAAAATTCAATTTACACACTCCTTTAATATTTTTTTATATTTAAATATATCAATATGTATAAATGGAGAATACTTACGAATTCTCATAGAAATAAAATCCCAAATAGGATCTTTTAATTTATTATCGTAAGTTTTCCGAAGATCCAAAAGTTTATCTAAAATAATTAAAGTTTCTAAAGTAATTTCTTTTCTTAGGAATTTTTTAAGAATTAATGGATGATAAGAACCATTAACTTTAAATAACTTTTGAATGTCATTATCAGAAAACAATTCATAAACATCAGACTTAAAAACATAAAGAAGTGACTGAGTTTTCTTCTTCCATTCAATATAAGAAGATTCACCAGTTTTAATAATTTCTCCTATCCAAAGAGATTGTGGGTCATCACAAGATGCAAAGTTAGATATAAAAAACTCTAAAATTTCTTGGTCGCTTTTCTGACGACTCATTTTTTCAAAAAAGAAACGATCTTTCCTTTTATAAAATGATTGAATTGATGATCTAGTCTTACCATGATACTTATGATAGTCATAGGTATCTTTCGTAAAATGATTTTTTAGTGCTAAGTATGTTTTATAGCAGTTATGAGGATCCAATTTCAAAATTTCAATTTAGCTCTAGAAGTTCGTTTTAGAAAATTTAAATCAATTGCTTCGCATTTAATCTTTTCCTTAAGTGGTTTAGAAATTAATTTAGGAACTGATTCTAAATCAATTTTATTTTTTTCACAGAATAAAATTATAGCGTCAATGTAACTTATTTTTTCTTCTTGTGCAAAAACTTCAATTTCTTGTGCAAATTTTGAAGGACAAAGAAACTTTGACTCAATCTCTTTTGATAATTCTTTTTTGTAATCTATTTCCATTAATTTTATTAAATCGATTGGCAAAATGTCTCTCTATCATGTAGTTACATGTTACCATAATTAGGTACTTAGGTCAAGAAGTTTTATCATTTACAAACTTTTCAATATATTCAATTAACATACGAAGATATTTTTTCTTATCTCTTTCTTCATATATTTCTACTTCCCCATTTTCACAGGTCATAATAATCACAAATTTTTTAACCGAAAGTCCAGTCAATTCATGGAGCATACATGCATAAGCACAGCACTGGACAAAGTAACCATCAATCCAATCTCTTGGTTTTGGTTCTGCTGATGTCTTAAAGTCAATAATTGCAAGTTCTCCATCAAACTCAGCAATACAATCTACAGTACCAGCAATACCAAGAGCAATACTGTATAATGCTCCTTCTAGAGTATGAATCTTATTTATACGACTCAGAGCAGGTTTGGAAATTTTAAAGAGCATTTCCGGAAGTGGTTTTGTTGGAGGTTGCTCTTTATTTTTAAGATAATGTTCAATACAAAGATGCGTATCAGTGCCGCGACTGGTTGCTCTCTTTGTAATCCTATTTGCTTTTTCTACACCAACTCTTTTTCTCCAGTTTATAAAAAAGTCTTTTTTATAATGACTAATAACAGAAGTAATGGATACAAGTTTTTGGACTTTTTCTCCATTTTTTACTGTATAAAAACGAAGTCCATCAATATTCTCCCTATCAAGTGTAGGGAGATTCAAATCAACATGCTCAAAAATCATATTTCTAATTGCACTTTAAGTTCTTCTTTTGCGACCAAGTATTCTTTACAGAGACCAGAACGAACGATGTCTTCGACACCAAATTCGATAATGTCAACTGAAGGCATTGATTGTAGAATTCTCATAAAATCAATAATGCCATTCTTTTCTCTTTCTTTGATAAGATCTGTCTGAGTTGCATCTCCACAGAACATAATCTTAGAATCTTCACCGACACGAGTAATAATAGAATCAAGTTCATGAAAATTCAAATTCTGAAATTCATCTACAATAATGATTGCTTTATCAAGTGTAGTGCCACGGATAAAAGATGTGCTCCAGAACGAAATTGTTCCTTGTGTTTTTAGATTAGCATAAAGCATTTCTGCTGACGCTTCATCTGACATCTCAAACATATACTTTACCATATTCTTATAAGGAATTTGATAAAGAGAAGACTTATCTTCATGATCTCCAGGAAGGAAACCAATTTCTCTAGTAGCAACAAGAGACCTTACAATATAAATCTTTTCATAAGGTGTCTTTACATCGAGAACATCCAAAAGTGCATTATAGAGTGTGATAAAAGTCTTACCTGTACCAGCAGCACCATAAGCAACAATATTCTGATCCAGTTTATACTTACTAAACAAAAGTTCTTGATTATCAGTTAATGGATCAATCCTTTTGACAAAATCCAAATTAATTGGTTTCTTTCTTTTCATCACACGATTACTCATACCAAATGGAACTGTGCTTGTGCTAATACCTGTTGACTTTTTTCTTGCCATATGATTTAAATAGATTAGATTTTTTTGACTCTGGAACCTGGCATTTTATTTGCTCTATCGAGAACTTCATTCCATCCTGGATGCTTACTGACTAGTTTATCTCTCCATTCTCCAACATCAGTTGCCATAGGCGCAGTAGAAGGATCTGACCAGTCTCGTGTCCATTCAGGATTATTACTACACCATTTTGGCCATTCATGAACACTTAGAACTACTTCCTTTTGTTCTCCAGTTTCTTTGTTGATAATTGGGTATGTTGCCAAATTCCTCACCTCCTAAATGATGTGCTTATGTCAGGATAATTTATTTATGGACTGAGTTTTGCTCTATGAAGACGCTTGGTTTCATAATAATCCCAAACTTCTGGTGCCCATTCTTTAATGATAGGACACATCTGTTCACAGAGTGCCTGAATCTCAATTTGTGCATCAAGTTTTGACCGAAGATCAAGAAAGTGCAATACAGAACGAAGGTTGAATGAAACTACAAAGTCCTGACGAATTCCTTGTGGAAGGTAATCACGGATGTGTTCTTCTGATGCACCAATTTCGTGATAATCATTTGCATACTCTTTACATGCAGCAAGAGCAAGTCCCAGTTTCCTTTGACGATTTTCTTCTGTCCAATCATACTTCTTACCCTTACGATTGGTATAGAACCCCGCAGGACGCACGTAGAAGACATCCTCAGGACTTAGTTCACCTTCTGCAACCTTAAGAACACGTTTCCCAGTGTATCTTTGCGACTGCACATCAAAACTTACACCAACACGATGAGTTCTTGCCTGAACCATCACATTATGAACATAACCACTTACATTCATAATCAATCCAGGATGTTCCAAAGGACCATAGTGCCCCCTATCATTTGCAAGAAGTTGCTCTACAACCCACTTCCCTGCCTTTTCTTCATCTGGAGGTGTTTTTGTGTAGATTGGATATTCTGAGTAATCTTGCTTTCCTGCATACCATACAATCTGTTGAGGGTTTGGAATTGCTCCAAGTTTTACGACCTTAAGATTTTTATCCATCTCAAGAAGATCTTTTGATTTTACTGGTTTCATTCTTCTTTCTCTTTTTTAAGAAATTTACGACACTTTTTGACTTCTTTCAGTTCATCTTTAATCATTTGATATGCGTCTTCAGCACTAATACGTTTGGACATTTCCATTGCAGTGATGATTTCAACTCTTGTTCCAAAATGCTTTAATGCCTCATCAAAACAAGACAGTTCTTCGTACATTATGGTTCCTCGTAATAATCGGGTTCGTAACTTTTATCTTCCTTCATTCCAGAAATAAGTTCATCAAGTGTAACTACATTAGTTTCCTCACCAATCTCAATTTTGAGAAGATTAACTAATATTTCCATGTTAGAAACAATAAGTTTTACTTTTTTTACGTCCATAAAATCAATCCACTATATCCATTTTACACAAAAAAAGGAGGATAGTCAATCCCCCCCTTAAAGTTTATTTTAAAGTAAGTTTATTTCACTTAATGTAAGAACGACCACGATAACAGAATGTACCGTGAGTTTCTTTCGATTCTACACAACGTGTATCATAATCAACACCACGATAAGCGGTGTGAGTAATCTGTGCGTCATGTAGTGCAGATGCTTTATTGATCTGCTTCTTGATGATGTTAAGTGTGTTCATTTTTTACTCCTAAAGAAATGGGTTTGTTAAAACGCCGTTCCTTCAGTCGTTTGCGTCCCATATACACTCAGGTACAGATTCCTTTACGGTCTCTACCAACTCAAGTTTGAAAGCATTAGAGATATTCTCGTTTGCTCTCATCCTCAGCATAATAGCATCAGCTTGAGCACATGTGAGTGATGAATAGAATAATAGTTCTAACATGGAATCAACGGAACCGTTGCGCGACTTACTTGCGTCCTGTAGCGTCTTTCTATGCTATGAGCATAGCGACTACCACTTGGATGAACGATAGGTCTATTATAGACCCTATACTGTATTTAGTCAAGAGATTTCTGAAAATCCCTACAGACCAAAAAATTGCCGGGATTTTTATCGACCAAAAATGGAACTAAAAGTCAATTTTAGTTTTGGGTCCCTTCCTCAACGAGTTTGGTTACATAGTTTTCAGTACCATCCATAACTTTAATGTCATAGATTGGTGTTTTCATATACTTCTTAATTTTTTTATACTTTTTTAAAAGTACGTCAACTTCATCTTGATTGATATCAATTTTCAGTTCAACTTTTTCCTTACCGAATCCTTCACTCATCTTTTTTTCTTATCTTCTGGTGCTTTGTATCCCCAAAGTTTTGGGTTAATCCTTCCTTGAGACTGAGTAATGTTAATTAAATCTTTCTTATACTTGTCCCAATACTCATCAAAAATTTCTACTTGTTTTTGACATGTTACAATATCAAAATGTGTAGATCCGTCTTGAAGATACTCAACAAGAAATGCATTAGTTGGTAATGATTTATCTTCAGAGATACTTGGATCACAATCTGATTGAATTATCCTAATACCTTTTGACATAAAATTAAACTCCCCACTTAATATCAGGGTATGCTTCTTTCACATTTTCAAAGGTAATATTATACACATCAGTCAGTGCTTTATCTTTTGTGAGTATTAGAATTTCTGCTTCTTTTGGATGAAGTCCTTGAAGAATGTTAATAAACATTGTTTCACGACGAATAGAAGACAGAGAAGGATTTCCGTAACGATTTCCTTTTCGGATAAAGTTATACAATTTATTACACTCTGACCTGAGAGAAGTTTTACCTGTTCTCATGTCTTCTTCTGCACCATTATAAGAAATGGAACGGTCTCCAGTTAGTTTACTATTTACACTTGAACTTAAAGTTCCTCCAGTAGAAGTCATTTCACGAATGTCTGCAAAAGGAACTTCTCCTTCAGGTAAAAGCGAAACAATACTATCGTCAAAGTTCCACATAACAATAGAAATCATAGCATCATTACGATACTCTTTAAGAACTTCTACTTTTTTTGCTTTACTTCTTTGTTTTGATGCAAGCTCAAGAATTTCATACTGAAAGCAATTCCTATCTAATTTTGGAAGAGGAGTTGCTTTCCTTGTATTAGTTTTTTTAGTCGTCGTCTTCGTGTTTGTCGTAGTCATTTTCATTTTCAAATCTTACAGCGATTACTTCATCTGGAATAATGTTACCATCATTATCAAAAAATTCAGGATGAAGATTAATTGGTTGGTTTTCTAAGAATGTTCTATATGCTATCCATCCTACTATACCACCGACAACAAAGAATAGCAATGTCATCATTATAGAAATGGTGAGTATGAATGCTTGTTCCATTTTTTTTCTCCGAGAGTTACTTTCTACTATAAAATGCTCCCGAAAGGAACATCTAAAAACTGAACGTTTTCTTAGTGCTCCTCCATTCTATCATTATTTAGTGTAATTAAACTAAATTATTTTCTCGAAGATAAGATACAGTTTCAGTACAACCACCAAGATGAGTTTTGTTCAATACAACTTGAGGAAATGTTGAACCTTGTCCAAACTTATCATAAAATTCAGTTCTTGTGTAGTCTTCATTCAACTTATACACAACATGTTTTTGTTCTGATAGTTCAAGGACTCTCTGAACTTTAGTACAAAAAGGACACCCATCTTTAGAATAAACTACAAAAGTCATAAACAATACCAAATAAGTCCTACGTTTATAAGTAAGGAAAGAACTATAAAAACTTTAAGTTTCTTTTTTCCTTCGTCAGTTTCTTCACCAGTAATCTGTAATGCCATCTTATCTCTAACAGCATTAACACGATCATCATCATACTGCTTAAATGCTCCTCGCTTTTCTACCTTCTTATAGTAGTGAAGAGCATTTAAAATAATTGTATAATCTTCAAATGATAAGAGAAATCTATTCATCCATTTTCAGTTTCTTACGTAACTCTCTCTCCATTTTAGCATACTTTCGATTCATCATCCAGTTTGTAATCGGATTTCTTGGATGAAGTTTTGCCATCATGTAATACCTCTGTATATTTACTCGGATGACTTGAAATTGTAAACTGAGGTATTTTACTACATTATCATCAATAATGATTAAGTATGCGACGATTGCAAAAATAGTAAGTAAAGTAAAATTAACTGGGTTCATGAGTTTTGAGTCCTCTTAAAACATACTGAGTTGAACCAACCCATTTTATATAGAAGTTTAATTTTTGTATGTTGAGAATGAACTTTCACTTTTTCGATTGTGTATTCTTTTCCAATAACTAATAATGATCTTGGGTCATCATTACTTCCCCACCTGATTTGTTCTTTCGAACATCCTATGTACTCTACTACATCATCCTTTTTCATTATTTTTTTTCTCTCTTTTCATCTTAAAGTAAAGTTTATAGTATGGTTTTTTCATTTCATTTATAGTATTCATATCTTCCTCAAATCCCATGTATTTACAGAGTTGATATGATCCTTCTAACTCACTAATCAATCTTAGTATGTTTGCAGGATGCCTTTCAAGACCACCAAATTCATACTTTGAAGTCATACAAACATTCCTTGTTCATTCATATACTGAAGTGCTTCCTTCATACTACCAATGTGATGATATCCGATTGCAACCTGAGGATATGTTGCATTTGTTCCAAACTCTGCCTCAAATGCCTTATCATCAAAGTCAACACCTAAAACATATTCATGAAAGTCATCACCAAGAGATTTAAGAAGAGATATCATTCTCTCACACTCTTGACTTCCGTTGCTGTAAATTACTGCTTGCATTTT
>Ga0233438_10005752_pt1 | contig 10277 bp, 7 predicted proteins | sample SI_123_September_FD_182720 | JGI IMG/M metagenome (GOLD analysis project Ga0233438, IMG submission 182720) | Seawater microbial communities from Saanich Inlet, British Columbia, Canada - SI_123_September2016_10_MG | ecosystem: Environmental > Aquatic > Marine > Inlet | place: Canada: British... | reverse complement strand
CAACTGCCATGTTCATGGCCTCGAAACAGGTCCCTTGGTTGACCGAGCCGTCGCCAGAAAACGATACCGCTACTTTGCCGTTTTTGCGGATCTTGGCAGCCAATGCCGATCCGACAGAAATGGGCGGGCCACCGGCAACGATACCATTCGCACCGAGGATGCCCTTGTCGATATCGGCAACGTGCATCGAGCCGCCTTTGCCCTTGCAAAGGCCCTCAGAGGACCCAAATAGCTCTTTCATCATGCCAGAGACGTCAGCGCCTTTGGCAATACAATGACCATGGCCGCGATGGGTGGAGATGATGGTGTCACTCTCATCGAGGTGAGCGCAGACGCCAACTGCGTTGGCTTCCTGACCCGTATACAGGTGGGTAAAGCCTGGAATTTGTCCGTTCATGATTTCCGCATGGACGCGTTCTTCGAATTCGCGAATCGTTTTCATGGAACGATAAACGTGCAAGAGTGTTTCCTTTGGGATAGACACGGTCAGTCTCCTTGGAAGTTTTTTTGGTGGCTCTCCCCAAATGGGCGGACCAGCGAGATAGTGCCCGGAGATAGGTGCGGGCTGTTTATGCTGTCCTCGAGCGCCTTGGCAAGGTACCCTCGCGATGAAAAACAGTCAACAATGCTTTTTTCTTAATAGCGATGGAGACGGCTGTCACTGAGCGGTGGACTGCGGCGGGTCTTGGGCTGTCATGTCAATAAAGACGCTTTGGAAACAGCATGAAGAGTAGATCTTGAAATCGTTGCCAACCGTTCCGAGCGGGCTGGCGACTGACGGTTTCGACATCATTGCGCCAAATGATTTGGTCTTTGTCGTTCAGGTCCACTTCCCAACTGTTGGCGGCGGACGTGTCGCGAAGAATGGCTGCTGCGAGTTCCTCGGCAAGGCTTTGACTGTCAATAACGGCGATCATTTCTGAGTTCAAAAAAGCCGAGCGCGGATCGAGGTTGGCGGAGCCGATCACCGCAAGGCGCCGGTCCATCACCAAAGATTTAGAGTGCAGCCCCATGTAGCGTGCGCTGATGGGTTTGGTATCCACCATCGATGCTTTGATCGCTGCATCGTGCCGCGCCTCAAACAGCGACGCGCCAGATTCCAGAATGGGTTTTCGCCAAGATTTATAGTGGCTGTTCACGGCTGGCACATCCTGTGATGCCAGCGAGTTCGTGTGAATCGTGACCTCAGCGCCTGCCGTCACCAAATCGTTGAGCATCGCGACACCCTCTGGCCCGGGGATGAAGTAGGCATTAGTGACCAAGAGGTCTTTTCGTACCGCGGGTAAATTTTCCATCACCCAGTCAAAGACTTCATTACTGAAGCCGTCCGCATTGGGTCGATCCGTTAGGACCTCGCTGTGGCCGAGGTGGAGTAGGGGTGCCAGCGCATTGAATTCAGATTCCCAGCTGCGCGCCACCAGTGAAAATTGCGCCAGACTCTCCGATTGCTTGAGCTCCTGCTCCAGCGCGAGGCGCTGGGCCGAATAGACACCCTCTGCCTTGGTTTGGGTTGAGGGGTCAACAGTAATGACCCAGCCGCTGTTCCAGAATACGTCGAAAACCGATGACGTCTGCCTCGCAACCGGACCAAAACCCAAGACGTCGATATCGCGAAAGTTAAAATGGGGGTTGAGCCCTATGTACTCATCACCGATATTTCGGCCGCCCACTATCGTCGCGCGATTATCCACCGTGAGTGATTTGTTGTGCATGCGGTGGTTGAGCTGCTCAAAATGGGTAGCGAAATTCCAGCCGCGTCCCAAGAGGGTGCGATTGCCACTGCTGTTAAATAATCGCAGTGAGATATTGGGGTGAGCGATCATTAAAGCGCCCATACTATCCCGGAGTTTTGCCTGCGAAGGGCTGATGGCGAGTGTGCCCATATCATCGATGATGATGCGGACTTTCACCCCGCGATCTGCCGCCTCGAGCAATCGGCTCGTAAAGAGTAAACCCGTGTTGTCGCCGTGATAAAGGTAGTACTGCGTGTCGATACTTTGCGTTGCAGAGTCGATCAGTGCCAGTCGCCATCTGAGGGCATCTTCACCCCTGTCGAGCAGTTTAAAACCCGAAATGCCTGCCTTTGAATGACTATGCTGCTCGCCGAGTGGTTTTGCTCGCGCTGTTACGTCGGCTTCAATCTGGGCAAGCAGCCCGTCGCTAGCTGCAGGTTGCGTCCATTCAGCCTCAGGCATTTCAAAGGGTGCTTTCACCGTAGTCGAGCAGCCGGCCAGTAGGGTAAGCATCAGCGCAATGGTGAGACTGCGTTGTGAGAGGTGGTCTATTAGCATTGTATTCTCATGGTCAAATTGTGGTGCGCTCAGTTGTTATCGGGCTCAGTTGTCATCTGGTTTGTGCTGCTGCGCCCCCTGAGTAAGGATCTGGCTATCAAGAAACCCTGTCATCTCAGGTTGATTGGGCCAGCGCAGGGTGCGTCACACTGCTAAAAAGGACCCCTTGTTTGTTCCCATAGCGACTCGCTCAGACCGGCTTTGATAATGTCAGCGTAAACGTCGGCGCTACCGCGCGGCGTCCGCGCAAAGTCGTTGTCATAGTCGACGGCATAGAGACCAAAGCGTGGGCCAAATCCCTCTGCCCACTCGAAGTTATCCAGATGAGACCAATGGAAATAACCGTCAATATCGACACCGCGAATATTCATGGCGTGCCAAACTTCCCTGAGATGACTGGTCAAAAAGGTTTGTCTCAGTGTATCGGGGTTGGCAGCGTCGGCGATGCCGTTTTCCAAAATCTGTATGGGCTTGCCATAGCGTGTCCAGGCTTCGTCTAGGATATGACTGAAGCCAATGGGATAGAGGGCCCAGTCGAGATCGCTGGCGAGTTCTTCGGTATCTCGCGGGTCGCGTGTATGGGTGACGGGCCCTTTATCGAGCGCATCGACATCCATTTGCACATAGAACCGACCGTAGTAGTTGATCCCGACGTAGTCTTGCGTGCCTTGGAGGCCATCGATAGTGCGCTGGTATGCGCTATCTGCCATGGTGTAGGTGCCGCTCTCGATGGCATCAAAAATATCCCAAATAAATGCCTGCTTGATGAAGCCTGCTGCCAGGCGATCGAATAGGTGCCAATTGCGCCACGGTTCGAAGGCGCGAGTGTGTTGTGTGAGTCCGACCTTAATCATCTGGTTACGTAGCGCTGCATCGCGATGCAGTATTTGGTACGCACTGGCATGCGCCTCGAGCAGGCGAGCCACGACGGGAGCGGTGGCTTCAGGATTAGCCCGTTGCTCTAACGGCGGGAAGATTCCCTCTAAGTAGCCCCACAGGACGTAAACCATTGGCTCATTGAGGGTGCACCAGTGACTGATCTCAGGGCCCAGCAGTTCAGATACCGCGGTGACGTAGCGATTCCAGTGCTGTAACGCGTCCTTTCTCTCCCAGCCCCGCTGTGCGCCTTGCTCCTCCCAGAACCATTCTGGTGTCGAAAAATGAAACAGAGAGACATGCGGCTTAAGGCCATTTTTTTTGGCGGCGGCGATGACTTCGCGGTAAAACGTAATACCCGCAGGGTCAGGCTCAGTCATGTCAGCGCGCGGAAACAATCTGGCCCACGAGAGGCTGAATCGGTAGCTATTGAGGCCTAATTCGGCCAATGCTTCAAAGTCACTTTCGTAACGATTATCAAAGTCGACTTTTTTGAAGCGGACCTCCTCCGAGACACTATCGAGATTGCGAATATGTCCCGGTTTAGCCTGACCGGGCTGGTTACCGGTGCCTGTCTTACCTTCTTTAATAACCCGCCGTTCGAATGCGGTCCAGTCACTCGGCTGCTGATGCTCGACGTGTTGCGCAGCGACCGCCACACCCCAGTCAAAATCGCTGGGAAACGTCAACGGGTAGCTCGCCTCAAAGCGAGAAGAGGTCGCAGATCCTCTTACTTCACCGACAAACCAGGGCGTAAAGACAATGAGCCCGAGTACGCTCAATAATGTCATGGCCGCGATGAGCCAAGGTTTAAACCGGGTTGAGTCTGGCATGACGGTCGGTTCCCCTATGAGTACTGCCTGATGAGTGCATATTTTGATTCACAGTTTACCGACTTATTTTTAATGATGTCGTGCCTTGCGAAACCACTCGATTAACACTGGTACTCGTCCATCAAGCCCCGTCGGTGGTGGCGTGATAGCGGCGGCTGTGCGGTAGATACCTCCGTCACCGGGGTCGGTTATTGAGATCGGGGTTAAAACCAACTTAACTTCTTAAAAATGGCGATTTGAACCAACACGACTGCGACCAAGATGCCACACACCAGCAGGAAAGCATTGGGGTCGCTACTGCCTGGAATACCCGCAACGTTAATACCTAGCAGTCCGGTCAAGAAACTCAGCGGTAAGAAAGTCGCCGCGATGAGCGAAAAGAGATACGTAGTACGATTGAGCCGCGCACTCAGAATATTGGCGATTTCATCTTGCACAGCTTGCGCGCGATCCTTAACCGCCTGCAGTTCTTCAACGAATCGAATGACGTGGTTTTGAGCTTCGAGCAGTCGTCGCCTGTGTTCAGCTGTGAGCCAAGCAAATTTAGTTTCGACCAGCTGCCCGATCAGCTTCTGTTGGGGCATCAAAAATCGATGGAAGATAATCGATTTTCGCCGCATGGAAACGATGATGTCGCGAAGACCCTCAATTTCCATTTGCAGAATGCAGTCCTCAACCGCGTCGATACCGTCGATCAAGTCATCTACAACGGGGGATAAGCGGCTGATCGAACTCTCGATAAAGCCAGTAATGAGGTCTCCGACGTCAGTGGGTCCGTCGCCAGATTGAAGCCGATGGCGCATTTCATCGACGCCTTTCAAGTTGCGCAGTTGAACAGAAATGAAGCGCGTTTCTTCCATCCAGATGCGAATGGATACCATATCCTCGGGGTCGGCATTATCGTTCAAATTAACGCCCCGCAGGATGAGCAGTACACCCTGATCTTGGGTCAGGATGCGAGGGCGAGTATCCGGTGCGAGTAACGCCGTCACTAGGGTGGCGTTAGGCAAATGGGCCACATCGGATAACCAGGCTTCTGTGGCCGGCGCATTGGCATTTAAATGTATCCACACGGGTGAGGATGTGGTGCCCACTTTGGCTGATGTCAAATCGTGCAGTGGTGTGCCGGATCCATTGCCATCAAGAGAATAGGCGCAGAGGATTGACGCTTGCTCGTTAACGATCGATTCTGACATCTGCCCAGTGCTCCCCTTGCAAGAATAGCTTACCTTGTCAGGCACTCTATTTGATCTATCACAAGGATTCGAGCACCTGCTGAATATCATCGCTGCTGGTTCGAGGATTGACGACACAAAATCTCAGGACCGTCTCACCTTCGTGTTTAGTCGGGGTAACAAGGCCAATGCCACTTTCCAACAACTGACTGCTCCAGGACTTGTAGTCGTCAGGGGTCCAGCCAAGTCGTCGAAACACACAAATAGAAAGTTGCTGGTCCGTGACGAGCTCCAGGTGGGGATGTGCGTCGATCATAGTTGCTGCCTCGCGAGCTCGATCCAGTGTCACCTCAACGGCGTCTGCGTAGGCCTGTGTGCCATGCACCGCGAGGCTGAACCAGAAGGGCAGCCCGCGTGCCCGTCGCGATAGGTGGTGTGCGTAGTCGCTGGGATTCCATGTGCCATCATAGTAGACCTCGAGGTAATCACCGTGCTGTCGGTGGGCTCGCCGTGCTTTCGCGGGGTCCGCATAGATGAGTGCGCAGCAGTCAAAGGGGGCGAACAGCCATTTATGAGGGTCCACAATGAAGCTGTCCGCTGTTTCAATGCCGTTAAACAGCATTCTGGCTGAGGGAGCCGCGAGCGCGGCACCGCCGTAAGCCCCATCGACGTGATACCACACCGCGTTTTGCTTGCAGATGGCACCAATGCCCTCTAGGTCGTCGATGATACCGAGATTGGTGGTGCCTGCAGTGCAGGCGACGGCAAACAGTCGCGCCCGATCGCTATCGCTAAGCGCTGCCATGGTGGCCGCGACATCGGCACCGGTCAGTCGATGACCGCCGCATTGAATGAGGTCCGCATCCATCACGTGGGCGGCTTGTTGAACCGAAGCGTGCGCCCCTCGGGAGGACAGTATTAATCCTCGTTGTGTCGCGTGATCAGGTTGGTTTTGGCGCCAGTTGTGACGCGCAGCCACTAATGCGGATAAGTTCCCCGCGGTCCCGCCGCTGACGAACACGCCTCCCGCCTCAGGAGGAAAGCCGGCGATATCTGAAATCCATCGCAGGGCTTGATTCTCTGCATAGATTGCTCCAGCACCCTCTAGCCAGCTGCTGGCACAAATGTTGGATGCGCCTACGACCAGGTCGAACAGGGTGGACACGTCTGTCGGGGCGGTCGGCACGAAGGCCAGATATCGGGGGTGATCTTCAGAGATGCAGGCCGGCGCCAGCGTGTCGATGAAGAGCCTCAACGCGTTTTCGCCGCCTAACCCAGACTCAGTAATCGTTTGCCCAGCGGCGGCCTCCAGCGCGGCTTGCGACAGAGGGTGATCCAGTTCAGGCGGATCCATTTTGAGCCGGTCCATTGTGTAGGTGAGGATCTCCCTAGAGAGTGCCTCGATTTCGGGTGTGACTCGATGCATGACAACAACCTATACCGATCATAATGTGGACGTGGATATTTGCACGTTTTGCGGCCATTGAGTGACCATGAGCTTGGCAAAAGGGGCTTCCCACTCGCTGCTTAATATAACCTCGCCATTATGCGTTAAGCGAATGGAAAAGATTATTCGATCTATGGGGTATGGCTCACAGAAACGGAATCTTTAGTCGGCAAAGCGATCGTTTCGCCAACTGTGCCTCGGTCGAGATCGCATGATTGCGAATGATGGCTTGGTGCCACACCGCGCCTTGAAAAAGTCCTTCTAAAAGACGCTAACCTCGTTATCAGGCTAGCACCCTAAGCAACAGACATATTGGCTTGTTTGAGTTCGGACAGCGCGGTAAAAAACGCTTCACGCTTCGCTTTAAGCCGCTTTCGGGCGTCTTGCATCTCAGCACGGACAGCCTCTCTTCGAACCCGCAGATCGAGCAGAAGTTCCTCATGGGTGACCCCCATACGTTCGCGCGCAGCGGCCATCTTATCGGCACCCGCTTGACGTATTTGCTGTGTAAGGCTGATTTTTTCCAGCTTAAATTGATCCCAGTTTTGCGCTGCGGCAAGCCACTCGTCCCCGAGGAGCGCTAGCCTATCCTCCCAGCGCTGCCACACCATAGATTGCGATTTTGCTTTTGTGTCGCGCACTTTGCGGCGAGTGATAATTTGCGCCTCTTGCCATCGGCTTGCGCGATTGAGTCCTTTAACGAGTCCCATAGCACGGAGCGATAAAATGACATAGCGGGTAGGGTCCAGCACCCAGCCAGTCCAGCCAAACCCGTTACGAAAATCTCTCGGGTGGTCGTGATGATCGGCATGGTGGTTCCCCTCTCCCAGTGGACCCAGCCAGATATAGTTATTTTTTGCCGAACTGATCAGGCCTTTTTTAAAGCCCCACATGTGCGTCACGCTGTTGACCGTCCAGGTGTTGTGATGCGCAAGGACATAGCCCCCACTGCTTGCGACCAGTAAACAAAAACCGCCCAGCCACCCCGCGAGGCCGATACCGAGCGCAATGGGCAGTACGAAGTTGGCGAGAATGAGCAGTGGCACATAGTGCTTATCTTGCCAGATGATGGCCGGATGCATCTTGGCGTTCATGGCGGCGTCAAACTCTCGCGAGTCAGGGTGATTGAACAAATAGGTCAGCATGTGAGACCACAGAAAGTTGCGCCAGCCGGTATCAAACCAAGTGGTCGAATAGGGGTCGAGGTGATGCTGACCTGTTTTATCAACCGCGTGATGGATGACGTGCTGTGCCGACCACCGCCTCACGCTCCCTTGTAAGGCAAACAGTTGTAGCCCTAAAAAGACGATATGTGTTGGTAGTCGAATATCCTTGGCTGCGCGGTGAGCAATCAGTCGGTGGCTGTAAGCGGTGGTTGCGATCGCGGCAATCAACGCGTGCACTAGTGTCCAAGCCAACATCACTTTCCACAGGCCAGCTGGTGCATAAACATAAGCTAGGGGCGTCAGGATCAGCACCAAGCAATGGCTGATGATCAGAAATGCAGCGATGCCCCAATCGATGCTGAACCCCGCTTTAAACAGGTCGCTGAAGCGGCGAAAAATGGGCGCGTGAGAGGTCGGTGCGTGTTTGTGCTGACAGGCTGTGGTGCTGTGGTTGTTCATGACTCAAAGATTTTTCATCTAAAAATTTGATTTTAGGCGGTGGCGATAAGCCAAGCAACCGCGCGTGACCAGTGAGCCGTCACGAAGACCTTAAAAAAGTGCTTTATGCCCATCTATCGCCTTGATTATGCAGCGTTACCTAGGGTGCGTGATGGGTCAGAAAGCGGGTTTGCCGGCTGCTGTGTTCCCGCGCTCGCGAGCGCCGCTGCCACTGCCGGGTGCGTGATTTTTCCAGCACTAATATTCAAGCCATTAGCAAAGTGGGGGTCCTCTTGCAGTAGCGTGCCAAGGTCGCCCTTAGCGAGGCGCTGAATGTAGGGCAATGTGGCGTTGGTCAAAGCCATTGTGGCGGTGCGCGCCACGGCGCCCGGCATATTCGCAACACAGTAATGCACGATCTGATCGATGACGTAGGTGGGATCGGCATGCGTTGTGGGCGTTGATGTTTCGAAGCAACCGCCCTGATCGATGGCGACATCGACCATCACGGCGCCGGGTTTCATGTTCTTGAGCATTGGGCGCGTGATGAGCTTGGGTGCTGACGCGCCTGGAATGAGTACCGCACCAATAATGAGGTCGGCATCACTGGCGGATTGCTCGATGGCCTCTGTGGTGGAATAGATGGTGCGCAGTCGCCCGTTGTATTGCTCATCCAGTTCAGTGAGGCGTTTGACCGATCGATCAATCACGGTGACATCTGCGCCCATGCCGAGTGCCATGCGGATTGCATTGGTGCCGACAACCCCGCCTCCGAGGATCAGCACTTGCGCGGAAGGCACACCGGGAACCCCCCCCAGTAAAGTCCCGTTACCCCCTTGATGGATCTCCATGTGGTGCGCTCCTGCCTGCACCGATAGTCGTCCTGCCACTACGCTCATGGGCGCGAGAAGCGGCAGGCCACCTTCTGGGGAGGTAATCGTTTCGTAGGCGATGCAACTGGCACCTGATGCCATGAGTAACTGCGCCTGTTCGGGGTCAGCAGCTAGGTGGAGGTAGGTGAAGAGGATCTGATCGGCGCGCAGAAGATGACACTCCTGTGCTTGCGGCTCCTTGACTTTGACGATCATGTCGCAGTTGGCAAATAGTGCTTCTGGGGTCTCAATCACTTGGCCCCCTGCATCGCGGTACATGTCGTCCGTCAGGCCAATTCGAGCGCCGCACTGGGTTTCTACTTGGACGGTATTACCTGCCGCAACGAGCTCCCGGACGCCGGCGGGCGTCATACCGACGCGGCATTCCTGCGGTTTGATTTCCTTGGGTACGCCAATCTGCATCGGTTTGATTCCTGAGGTTCAAATGTGACCGGATTTTTGCTGAAAAACGAGGAGACGAAAAGGCCATATTAACTTTAAAAATATATTTAAAAGGCTAATTACAATAATTATATGAATATAAAAAGTGATATTAACTATCAGAATCGGATTTGTAGGCTTATTATCCGGATAAAGCCCCTCTGTGTGAGGAGCCCTCTGGAGGCGTAATGGGATTCAATGAGTCAAATCAACTAGACCGTATTGATCGCAATATTGTTCGTTTGCTTCAGCGCGATGCGCGCATCGCTCACACTGAGTTGGCGCGCCGGGTGGGCTTGAGCACTACGCCTTGCAAGGAGCGGGTGAGGCGGTTGGAGCGGGAGGGCGTGATTCAGCATTATCAGGCTGTGCTGGATCCTGCTGCACTGAATCGTGCGCTCGTTGTTTTTGTGCAGATTAGGCTGAACAGAACATCGCAGGATATCTTTGAGGAATTTACGCTAGCGGCGCTCGATTTGCCGGAAGTGCAGGAGTGTTACTTGGTGTCAGGCAACTTTGATTATCTGATCAAAGCGAGAGTGGCGGACATGAATGCGTATCGCCGCTTACTCGGTGAAACGCTATTAACGCTGCCAGGCGTACAGGAATCAACGAGCTATGTGGTCATGGAGCAAGTCAAAGAATCATTGATGCTGCCGGTGCCGCCATAGTGGCGGAGTTGCGGGTAAACAGGAAGACGATTGAGCGGCTCAGTCTGCTTGGTGTCTATCGAAAGGC
>Ga0233438_10005750_pt1 | contig 10279 bp, 10 predicted proteins | sample SI_123_September_FD_182720 | JGI IMG/M metagenome (GOLD analysis project Ga0233438, IMG submission 182720) | Seawater microbial communities from Saanich Inlet, British Columbia, Canada - SI_123_September2016_10_MG | ecosystem: Environmental > Aquatic > Marine > Inlet | place: Canada: British... | reverse complement strand
TGACGCCTCCGTCGTCGATGACGCGATCCGGCGCTACGGCATCGACCCCAACGCCATCGACCCGTTCATCATCTGACGCTGGTGACCGGAACGCTCTACATCACCGGCGACGCAGCCGCCGACAATTTGCTCAACACTGACGCCAATGCACTGCTGCTGGGCATGTTGCTTGACCAGCAGGTTCCCATGGAATGGGCCTTCGCCGGCCCGTCGACACTGAAAGAACGACTCGGGCACCTCGACCCGGGCAAGATCGCCGCTATGCCCGAGGACGACTTCGTCAGCATCTGCTGTGAGAAGCCAGCGATTCATCGGTTCCCTGGCTCGATGGGCAAGCGAATCCATCAGGTCTGTGCGGTCGTGGCCGACCAGTACGACGGGAACGCAGCAAATCTGTGGACCGGCGTCGATTCCGGCAAGGAGTTGTTCCGACGATTGAAGGCCCTCCCTGGCTACGGTGACGAGAAGTCGAAGATCCTCGTCGCGATCCTTGGCAAGACCCAGGGAGTTGCACCCGAAGGCTGGCGCACCGCTGCCGGCAAATTCGGCGACGACGTCCCCCGCTCGGTCGCCGACATCACCGACGAAGCGTCGCTCGGCAGGGTACGAGACTGGAAGAAAGCTCAGAAGGCAGCCAAGAAGGACAAGCAAGATAGGCCGGTCAGTTGACCAGCGCGTCGACCGCGACAAGCGCCCCTATTCCGGTGCCTACCACCGCGAGGCCAGCGCTGCCCACCCGTGTCGAGAACGCTGTGGCCGCCGCTCCCCCGATCCCAGCGAGCAACGAGGCTCCGTAGCCAGAGGCATGGCTTGTTGCGGCCATCTCGTACACCGCGTCGGCGACGCGGGTAGAGGACTTGCGTGCCGGATGATGATGACGAACAGACGCACTACCAGCCCAGCCCTGCGTCAGGGGCCAGATGACGCAACGCCGGCAGATCGTCGCACCATCTCAGCCGAACCGTCAGGATCTCGAGATCGAGGTCGGCGGCAATCTGCAGCACTTCGACCGTGCCCGAGCGTTGCTGACGCACAAAGATCGGACGCTCGCGCCCCGATTTAGCGCTGGCGCGCACTACGACGATCGGCGATGCGCCGAGGCGCTCCCAACACGCCAGCGATCAGAGCCCTGGCGTGAACAGTTCGCGGCTGATGACGCAGGCGACGAATCGACAACCACAGCGCAGCACGGACCCGATCACCCGAACCGAACCGAAAGGCGATCCACAGTCGATTGCGCTCCTGCACCCTGCGCAACAAGGGACCAAGTTGCGACGTGCTGGAGCCCGGCCAGTGCTCCACCGTGCTCGCCGGTTCACAGCAGTATCGCCAGCCGAGTTCGACGCCGCGGAGCGCCAGGTCGACGTCTTCGTAGTAGAGAAAATAGCGCTCGTCGAATCCGTTGGTGTCAACCAAGAAATCGAGCCGGAACAGCACCGCACCCCCCGTGAAGATCTCAATCTCCCGTGCCTGGCTCCAGGCCGGTCCGTCAACCTCGCCCCAGCCGATGTCGTTCCCGGCACCAGCCCGATCCAGTGTGACGCCGACGCTGTTCACGCAAACCGGCACCCGGTCGGCCAGCAGCAGTTTTGGTTGCACGGCGCCGAGCCCCGGATCCGCTTCGAGCGCGGCCACGAGGGGTTCGAGCCAGGCGTCGGCGACCTGCGTGTCATCGTTGAGAACGGCGATGTACTGACGGTCGCCGCCGGCAGCTCGGGCAGCAGCCACCCCGCAGTTGACCGCCGCACCGTAGCCCTCGTTGTCGACCCTCAGCCAGGCATCAACGGGCAGCACTTCGGCTCCGCTGTTCGAGTTGTCGACGACGATCAGGCGGTCGAAACCACCAGCGGACCGCACCGAATCGATACAGCGACCGACCACACTCGATGCACCCTGATGCGTCACGACGACGACGGTGACCGGCGCGACAGCCGCACCGTCGGTGCAGAGCAAAACCTCCCGAGAGCGGTCCGATTCTCGATCCGGCCCGGGCGACATAGCTCAAGTGTAGGGAGCCAAGAACCGACGAAACCGAAACCGAAGGCGCTTTGTTACCCTCGCTCCATGGGTAACCGATCGGTCAACATCGGCCAGCGGATGCGATCGATAGCTGGAGCGAGATCATGGCCACGGCGCACCACTGCCCATGTCGGCGAGCACGACACCCAACTCGCTGCATTGCATCACCGCGTCGCCGACCTCTGGGTGGCACTCGGGCAGCTCCAGGACCACGTTCATCACCTGACAACTGTGGTCGACAACAACCACACTTGGTCCCAAATCCAGCGCGGGACGGCCTGGGCTGCATCGGCCCCACTCAAAGCAACCCCAGTCGTCAGCGTCATACTCCCGACACGGGATCGGTCCGGACTGCTCGTCCGAGCCATCGAGTCGATACAAGCTCAGAGTTACCCGCATTGGGACCTCGTGATCATCAACGATGGCTGCACCGACAACACCGGCGACACCATCGCCAGGGCCATCGAGGCCGACAATCGCATTCGCTCCGTGTCCACGACCGGTATCGGCGGCGCCAAGGCGCGAAACGCTGGTCTCGACATCGCCACCGGATCCATCGTCACCTTTCTGGACGACGACAACACGATGGCCCCACACTGGCTGAGAGCAGTCGCCGAGTTCATGAGCCGCAACGGTCAGTGCGATGCCATCTACGGGGCACAACTGCGGTTACCGGTTGGATCGGGGGCCCCCAACGTCTTGTTCGCCCCGACATTCGATCTCGAGGCCTTCATTGTCGACAACTCAGTCGACCTCGGCATGATCGCTGTCCGAGCACACCACCCGCAGCTGCGGTTCGACCCCGAACTGCGTGCCCTGCAGGACTGGGAGATGTTCACCCGAATCGCTGCCACGACGGCGGTGACGCCTGTCCCGGCACTTGCGAGTTGTTACTCGCTGTCGGCACCCGACCGGATCAGCGATCGACATGGCGGCAATGCCGCCGTGGCGGCAATGCGCGAACGACTTCGAGCGACCGTTGCTGAGCTTCAACGAGGCTGACCTACAAGATCGACGCACCGGGCGGCGAGCACATCGTCGATGCCCTGCGTCGGATCAACTGGCATAGCCAGCGATGCATCTGGGCATGCGACATGTGCCCCCTTGATTCCATGTCTCGCTGCGTATGTCTGGATGCGGACGTGGGGAAAGTCGTCGAAGATTGGGTCCCCAAGCCAGTGCTCTGCAGCGCGAACGAGATCGCCGTCGACGACGAGCACCCTGCCAAGGTGCTGACCATGCAGCAGGCGCCATGGTTCCCAAGGCCACAGACCTTCGAGCATCGGCTCACCTGCGGCGTCGACACCTGAACACATCACGCTCACGAAAGAGGCCCCACCGGCCTGCTCGATGAGTTCAGCGGGCGGTCTGCGCCAGGACGTTCCCGGCGGCGCAACGACCATTGGCCCCACCGACACGCTGCGCCGCCGCCACGGCATCATCTGGCGCTGACGGCCGATCGGCCGCTGCGTCTGCACCTCGACGCGCCGATTACGCCCGACCGGAGTGGTGCGGATCCGAGCCGGCAGGGACGTCGGTGGCGGATGGACGAGCAGCTCGTTGGCGGCATCGACCAGCGCGATGATCGACTCGGCAAGTGGGCTTTCGATGAGTCGGGCGTACGCCGCAGCAGCAACCTCAACGAGATGCTCCGAGTCCGACAGCGCAGCGATGAGCGCAGTGCCAAGGTCGCCTGACTTGAACGAGATGAAGTGCACACCATCCTCGAACGGTTCGGTATCGGTCGAAGTCTCGGTCAACACCGGAGCGCCACAGTGCGCAGCCTCGGCGAACCGCAGCCACTCGAAGTACGGCTCCTCGCTCTGATGAATGTTGACGACCAGGCCCGTCGAGGCGAGCAAGGAGCGCTTCGCCTCACCAGTGAAGAAACTGACATCACCGACTCTGTTGGGCTCACTCGGGTCAGATACCACCAGCCGCGCTCTCGCCGCGCTCAGTTGATCTGCTGCCATCGCCAATGCGGGCAGACGACGGGCGCGGTTGTTGCCGAAATAGAGCGCCGGAGTCTCGATCGTCCGCGGCCCAGTCGAGCCTGCAACCCGGTCCCACGACGGCACGTATCCAAACGAGAGATGCCGAGCATCGACTCCGAGTCGTTGGTATGCCGCAACGGCGCGCTGACTGAAGTCGAGCACTGCACCGAGTCGGGCACCGGCTTCTGCGTTGCGCCCAAAGAAACTCTGGTGTGGCTGCTCGGCCGAGACCCCAATCGTCCGTTGAGCAACGGCCTTATCGGCAATGAACGAGTCGCCTTCGAGCGCCGCGTACTCATGCGGTGGCAGCAGGACAAAGACGTCGTGCTCGCGGACGACGTGATCACCTGGCGATGTCGTCAGGCACCGATCGACACCAATGTCGTCGAGCGCTTGCCCGAGCGCATCGGCCAACTCGCCAAAGAAGGCGTTCTGATACGGCGACATCACGAAGACGATCCGGAGCGACACCAGCACATCGTTGCAGATCGAACCCGCAACGGATCATCTTCGGCGGACGGTCGTAATCAGCGAAGTCCTGACCCCACCCAGTCGCCGCTGCCCGACGGAAGATTCGGATTGATCGAGGGATCTTCGTGCAGTTGGTGACCCGATCGACTCTCGAGGAATCGGCGCTCGGTGGCCATTGTCAGAAGGGTCGTCGAGTGGCGTGAAGCCGAACAGTTCGACGTGCGGGGTTCAGATGCCGTCGACGTCAAGAGAACGCAACTTGAGACCGAGGTCAACATCAGCGGCCGCGCCGGTGAGCCGGGGCGAGAAGCCACCAGCCTGGACAAAGCAATCGTGTCGCACCATCAGGCATGAGCTCGACAGCGAGTGTGAAGAAACGCCATTGCCTTCGCTTACCGGCTGGGTCTCACTCCAACCGCACCTCAGCGCAATCCCTTCTCGACCCAATCGTGCCGATCGGGCTGGAGGTTTGGGCTGAAGTACGGGTCTTGTTGCAGTTGGTGCCCCCAACGCCGCTGAAGTAGTTCGCGGTCGGCTGTGGGCGCGACAGGGTCGACCACCACCCCAAAGTCGTAGACGGCGACATGCGGGGTCCAAATGCGAGTGAGGTCGCGAGAGCGGAGTTTCAGTCCGAAGTCAACATCGCCGAAGTCATCGTGCAGCGAGCGACTGAAGCCCCCGACATCGAAGAACACCTCACGTCGCACCATCATGCAAGCAGCAGACACTGACGCCGTTTCACGGGCGACGGTCATCATCCCCCGGTGGCCAGGCGTGTCGCCAGCGAAGCCTTGCATGATCTCGTGCGGGTTGCCGTTGTGGACATAACCGCCATGACGGATTCGGCCGTCTGCAAAATATGCAAGGCACCCGACTGCGCCGACAGACGGGTCGACCGCGTAGCCCAGAAGCTCGTCAACGAATTCATCAGTCACCACTTCGATGTCGTCATGCATCAGGAGCAGAAAGTCTCCAGTTGCCGTCACGACGCCGAGGTTGACGAGTTCGCTACGCCCGGCATCAGCCGGAGCCTCAACGATACGAACATCGTGGTCACCCACCGCTCGTTCAATCGAGGCTCGAACATGATCCGACGTGACGGGTTCGACCACGACGACGAACTCAAGCGGTCGAGACGAGTGCGCGAGGACTGACCGGATCGTCTCGACGACGTGAAGCCGTTCGACTCCCCACACTCGTGCCGACTCCCCCGCCGTCGAGATAACAACCGAGATCCGTGCGTCGACCGGCGTCCGGCGTCGCGTCCGATAGTTACCTGGGAAGTCGCCAAGGGTGACGTCAGCATCGAGTCCGAGACGAGCGCAGTGCTGCTCGACTGCCTTGCGACCAGCGTCGTAGGCATAGGGCTTGACCGACAGATCCCCGCTGGCAACTGAGGTGGCAATCTGTCGCCAGTGATACAGCACGAACGGTATGTGAACGACCTCGCGTGCCTGCTCGGAGGCGCGCAAGATGATGTCGTAGTCCTGCGAACCATCGAACCCTGGGCGAAAACCACCGATCTGTTCAATCAACGATGCCCGGAACACGGAGAAGTGGGTGCAGTAGTTCTGCGCTCGCAGTCGCTCTGGCGACCAGTCAGGTTTGTAGAAGGGTCCGACGTACTTCCCTGTGAGGTCGATCAAGTCCTCGTCGCTGTAGCAGTAATCCATTTCGGGGTACTGGTTGGCGTACATGTCGACGAGTCGGAGCGCATCGACGACAAGCGTGTCATCGTGATCAAGTAACCCGACAAACTCGCCCCGAGCAACGGCCAAACCATCGTTCGAGGCGGCCACGATCCCACCATTGGACGTGCGCTCAACCACTGTGATTCGTTCGTCGGTGGCGGCGTATCCACGGAGGATCGGCAGGACGTGATCAGACGGCGAGCAGTCGTCGATGAGGACAAATTCCCAGTCGGCGAACGACTGGGCCAGCACCGATTCGACCATCTCTCGAAGCACATCTGCCGGCGGGTCGTACACCGGCGTGACGATCGAGAATCGTGGGCTCGATGTTCGCCTCCGAGACTCGACGACGCTCATCGACTTGTGAGACGCCCGGCAGCGCGACCGATCGCCGGGCTGCGGTCGCGGAACGCTTTGGCCCTGACCAGCACCCGCTCGCGGAACCACTGAAAGTCGCGCTGGGCGCGGGCTAGTTCGGTTTCGAGCAGCTGGTTGCGGCCCCGTTGCACGCCCGCCTCGGCTTCGGCAGCGATTGCGACGTCGCGTGCACCGAGCAGGTCGAGTTGCAGCTTGCGGTAGTCGTCCTCGCTCGGCCCGACGAGGGCTCGCAGATGCTCGACTTCCGAGCGCAGTTCGACGAGTTCCTCGCTGACATCGTTCTCAGCCATCGACCGCATCATATGGGATCACTCTGGAAAGCCGCTTCATCCGTTGCACCGCTCAGACTCAGGGCTGCGAACCGAGTCAGCCCCACGACACGCGTCCGTCTGGAAGCACCTCGTACGGAGGCGCACCTGAGCGCAGCGGCAGTTCAAGCCAGTCGGTGCGCCCGGGCGCCAGGTTCGAGTTGTAGAAGGGGTCGACATCGATGTCGCGGCCCCACAGTTGCTGCACCGTCAAGATTTCCTCGTCGAGGATCGGATGCTCCCCCGACTGCTGCTCAAAGTGGTACCAACTGGCGTGTGGCGTCCAAATAATTCGTCGACCGGACGCACGCACGCGAAGTGAGAAGTCGACATCGTTGTAGTTGACGGCGAATGCTTCGTTCATGCCACCAACTTCGTCAAACACGTCGCGCCGCACGAGCGCCGCAGCCGCGGTAACCCCACTGCACTCCCGTTCAACGGCAAGCGCGCGGTACGGGCCGGGGTGGTCTCCCGGCCAGCCAAGGAGCGCGTGGGAGATGAAGCCACGGTGATAGACGTGGCCGCCGTGTTGCAGCCGACCGTCCTCGAACAGCAGCTTGGCGCCAACCATGCCGACTGACCGATCCTGTGCAAGTCCAACCATTTCCTGCAAGCTGCCGGGATTGAGCAACTCCGTATCGTCGTTGAGGAGCAGGACGTAGTCACCACTCGATGCCGCCACTCCAACGTTGATCTTCTCGGAAAAGTTGAACGGACGTCCGTATGTCACCACGGTGAGGGCATCTCCGGCGATCGATCGCAGACCGCGCTCGACCACCGCATCGGTTCCCTCGTCGATGACTGCCACGATCTCAAGATCGATACCGCCGACGAGTTCGGCTCCGGCTAGTTCGTGCTGACCGGTAACACGGAGCAGCGATGCCACCGCATCGTGCACAAAGATGCGTTCAGCCCCCCAGATCCGGCCACGCGAACCACGGGTGGGCACGATCACTGACACAGTCGGACGGTCCCGAACCGGCCGTCGAATGCGATAGATGCCGGCGTACTTTCCCGGTTCCGCCGTGGCATCGATTCCACAACGAGTGAGATGATCGCCGACCGCGCGAGCGCCGCGGTTGTACGCCTCGGGCTTGCTCATTGAGTCACTGGCCACGCTCGCTGGCGATTGCCGCCAGTGCAGTAGCACCTCAGGCACGTGGTCGAACGGCGCTGACACTTCGGCCAGACGCAGGAGCAGGTCGTGATCCTGTGCGCCGTCGAAACCGGATCTGAATCCGCCAACTTGGTCGACGACCGTCCGGCGCGCGACGACGAGGTGCGTGATGTAGTTGTGGTTCCGTAGCCGCTCGAGCGAGAAGTCCGGCTTGTACATCGGTGAGGCGCACCGCCCGTCGGGTCGGAGCAGGTCGTGGTCGCTGTAGTAGACGTCGGCGTCGCCACGAAGATGTCCACCCATCGCGGCGAGCGCGTCAACGGTGAGCACATCGTCGTGGTCGAGGAGCACAACGAACTCGCCGCAGGCTGCAGTCAAGGCGTCATTACTGGCCGCGGCAATGCCGCCATTGTCGGAGCGATAGATCACCGTGCGTCGCCCCGACTGCCCGTCGAACTCAGCTAGCACAGCCCGAACCTCGGGACGCTGCGAGCAGTCATCGACAACGATGTGTTCCCATGACTGCTCGGTCTGGGCGTCAACCGAAGCGAGACAGGCCCGAAGGTGGTCCGGCTCGGTGTCGTACACGGTCGTGAGCACGCTGAAGCGCGGTTGCGCTCGCGGCGTGGAGAGCTGTTCTGAGGTCGTGCATCGATTCCCGTTCACGATGACCGGAAACGATCGACGACATGGGAAGCCCGCGGAACTATCGAGGTGGACCACCGCCGCTTGGCCCGGTTGACGACGCGACGCCACGGCGTCATTCGGGCCCGGAGCAGCAAGACGTCCTGGTCCTGGCGTGCCCGCGAGAGCTGGACGCTCATCTCGGTCAAACGGCCGTTCAGTTCGCCCGTCTCTGCCATCGCAGCCTGTGCGATCTGCTGCGCAGCATCGCGATCGGCCTGGAGCGACTCGTACGCGATCTCCGACGGCCCGACCAGCGCACGGAGGCGTTCGAGTTCATCGCCGGGCTCGGCGGGCGTTGCGTCGGTCATGAAGATCAGGATACAAGTCAGGTTGGAGCCGACTCTGACCGCCGCCAAGCTGGCGCGCCCAGTCGAACGGCGAGCGATAGCTTCGGTTGCTCATGTCCATTCAATGCGACACTCCGAACTCCGACCTCGAACGCGAGAACGCCGAACTCCGCCGCCGCCTCGCAGTCGCCGAAGGCACCCTTGGCGAGATGCAGGCCGAAGCGCTCGCACGACGTGCGGAGGTCAGAGCGCTGGCCGAATCACTGCCAACAGCCGTGAGTCGGCACGCGCTGCTGCGGTCGATGGCTCACGATGCGCTCCACCATCCGGACAAGGTCGGCGTGGTCAAGCGAGCGATTGCCAAGGCCGGGCGCGCTCCCCGCAAGGCAGTTCGACTCCTCCGAGAGCGAACGTGACGGCGCATGTACGCGTGTTCGTTGCCGCAGGCGGCAACGAATTCATGCGCGACATCGCGTCGTGGATCGTGGATGCGGCCCGCCGTACTGGACGCGCTGCCGACCTCGTTAGCGGCGAGCTCCCGGCACCAGACGGCTCAATCAATCTCGTCGTGGCTCCGCACGAGTTCTTCGAACTGTACGACGCGCCGCCCGAAACGCTGCAACGGGCAGCCGCTGCAGCAATCTGTATCGGCACAGAGCAGCCGGGCACCGCCTGGTTTGACCTGACAACCGACGCATGTCGTCGTGGTGTCGCGTGCCTCGACATCAACCCGCACGGCGTTGCCGCTCTGCAGGCAGCAGGCCTCGATGCCTCGCACCTGCAGCTTGGAGCCGTTCCGGCCATGACCACCGCCAGCGCGCTTGATCAGCCGTTGGAAAAGCGACCCATCGATGTCCTGTTCATGGGCGGGCTTGATGATCGTCGCGGCGCGGCACTCGCCGAACTGGCTCCGGCACTCCAGAGCTTTCGATCAGACCTCCGACTCTTCAAGTTTGATCGGCCGGTCAATGGCAGCAGTCCCGGTGTCATCTTCGGCACCGACAAGTACGACGTGCTGGCATCTGCCAAGCTGCTCGTGAACATTCACCGCGAGCGCGAAAGCTCCGCTGCGTATTTCGAGTGGGCCCGCATGGTTGAAGCCATGGCGAACCGTTGCGTCGTGGTCACCGAACCTTGCGATACATCGGCGCCGCTCATCGCCGGCATGCACTTCGTCTCGACCCCGCTGGACAAGATGGGCGCCACCATCACAGCGCTGCTCGGCGACGTCGACGCGCATCGAAAGATCGCAGACACTGCGCTGCACGCCGTCCAGAACGAGATTGGGATGCATCGCACGCTCGAGTCCGTGCTCCAGCGCCTCGAG
>Ga0233438_10005745_pt1 | contig 10285 bp, 9 predicted proteins | sample SI_123_September_FD_182720 | JGI IMG/M metagenome (GOLD analysis project Ga0233438, IMG submission 182720) | Seawater microbial communities from Saanich Inlet, British Columbia, Canada - SI_123_September2016_10_MG | ecosystem: Environmental > Aquatic > Marine > Inlet | place: Canada: British... | reverse complement strand
ATCCGTTTAATACGCACCTCACTTATTAAGTGCTTTGCATTTTATAAGCGCCTCGATAGCTCAGTTGGTAGAGCAGCGGATTGAAAATCCGCGTGTCCCTGGTTCGATCCCGGGTCGAGGCACCATTCTTTCTTTCAAATCCCATTCTATGCTAGATTAACACTAGGCTAGGGATTTGAATTTATCACTTTTGAACCACCCTGTGAACCACTTCTTTAGTCGTTATTACAAATAAATTGTATGTAATAAGGCATTAATAATACTTATTTTATTTTACCTTGCACCATAACTTGTTTGCTTGGGGTAAACTGATTAATTGTTGTTACCTAGAGATAGCGGGATACATTTTTGTCCCTCATATGTAGGCGGGGGGTATAAAGGTAATCAAAGGAATTGAATAAGGTAGTAGTATTTAGTAACTCTATTACTACTAACCATACAATAGTCATATTTAAAGTATTCTAACCAAGTATCCTTTAGAGTAGTAATAATTTATACCTCAGTACCCTTAAGCATTACTGTAACCGATAACTCTCTTTGTAATGAACATGAAATTATTGCTAATATATGAAAAACACACCATTTAGTAATCCTAGAGAATAATTTATGAGTGACCAACGTTTTGACTGGTATCCTTTATTAAAAACGCCCTTCATCGATAAATTAGTTCATGAGCTTTATCCAAAAGCCCAGCCAAAGCGTTCTGGTGTTAATGTTGATAAAGTTTTCCTAGAGAATAAACAAATCGCTACTGTAATTATATCCTCATTATACCAAGCATATTCATCACCTAACTGCGTAAATACTATCAGCTATCCTAAAAGAGCTAAAGCTTACAAACTAAACCATCAGACATTAATTCCATACTCACGAACAAGAGCAGATGACGTGTTTAAAAAGCTTAAAAGCTTGAAATGGATAAAAGTAACCGATGCTATTAGGAATGAGAAATATACTCGTATAGAAGCTTCTGGAGAGCTAAAAGACATATTTGATGACATTGGTTTCGTATGGTTTCCTCAACGACCTCTACAACGATATAGAAGCGTATTGATGAGAGACGTAGTTCGTAATAAAGATGGTAAGGTTAAGAAGTCCCCTCCTAATTTTAAAACAGAGAAAGATTGGATTAATGTAGAACAAACTAAGGAGGTAAAGAATATACAAGAGAGTCTTTATAAGATTAATTCCTTCTTATCCAAGCAATGTATCACGTTAGACTTAAATGATAAGCAACTTAGTGAGTTAGTAAATACGGTTACAAACACAGAACAAGATGCAGAGCTTTTTGATTTGAGGCGTATTCAACTTGTCAGGATATTCTCTAGGGGCTCGATGGGTAAGGGAGGTAGATTCTATAGAGGCTGGTGGCAAAACATCCCATCAATACACAGACCGCACATAAGAATCAACGGCAAGAAGACAATTGAGGTTGATTATTCAGGGATGCACCTAAGGATGTTATATGCTTTATGTAACATTGAGTTCCCATATGACAAAGATCCCTATGATATAGGTCTTGAAGACTGGGAGGGCAAAGAGGACCCAAGGCGTAAGACGATTAAAAAAGCATTCAATGCAATCCTTAATGATGAAGAGGGTACTAGAAAGTTAAAAGCTAAAGAGGAAACAGTATTAGGTTTATCTAACGATGAGTTCAACCAGAAACTCAAAGATACCCACCCTAAGATATACCAAGAGATTCAATCAGATATAGGGTTAAGACTACAAAAGCTAGACTCTGATATAGCTGAAGATGTACTACTACAACTTACATCTTTGTCTATACCATGTTTACCAGTACATGACTCCTTTATAGTTACCGCTAGTAATGAGCTACTACTTATAGATTTACTTAAGAATACCTTTAGGAAATACCTAGGGGTAGATATTAAAGTAGATGTTGATGTAGTTAAGTCTAGAGATTCCTTTGGATTACCCAATAGTTCTATTAAAGATATACCCCCCTCTGAACTACTATACTCTGGTGAGAGTTTATGGGAGGAAGTAGTAAGAAGAGATACAAGCTTAATGGATGACTATCTAAGGAGTTATAAAGATTTTCATAGTTAAGTTTAATACAATACTTATTAGGGTCTCTTAGAGGATCTTACAGGAGGTATGTAGTAAGGTTACTTAAGACAGGTTCTTATAAGACCTAGACCACCCTTAAGAGCTTTAGATACTAGTAATAGTAGTATATGACTACTTACTATATTCTCTTTATGGGCTACCTTTAGGTTACCTTAAGGGTACTCCTCTCCCCCCCTCCATTACCGGAACAAACCTAGAGATAGGTAGATAGTATGAATACAGATATACTAAGAATCTTTCTTATATCAAAATACTAAAGTGATGCTAGTGTTATTTACATGTTTAATTTACTAAAGGAAATAGCTATGAAGGAAAGTATAGAAGAGTTAGCTGGTATCTGGCATACATATTTAAACAAAGCACACGAAGACAAATCAGAAAGAGCATATGAATTAATTTATAATGTATTACCGGCAGAGTTAGGTACTATAACACCTAAAGATTCTAATCTACTAGTTGGCTCCTCAGGAGGAACCGGAAGGATCACTGCTGGACCATGGTTTGCAACATTTGATAAAAGAGTAACTACAAAGCCTACTGAGGGTCTGTATGTAGTCTTTTTATTCTCTGTTGATATGTCACGTTTAGTACTCCAATTAGGATTAGCTACAACTCAATTTACTAACTTTCATGGCTCAGGTCAGAAAGGTCTCGACTTTATTAATAGCGCATCTGGAGCTGTCAGGAAATCTCTTACAGGGCTTCTGAGTTCAAATAGATTCAATAGAATAAAGTCAAGACTAAGCTATAAACCATCTGATTTAAAAACAAGCAAATCAAATAAGTTACAAATAGCATATGAACAGGCTTCAGTACTAAATATATCTTATGAAATTAAGAACCTTAACAATAAAACATTGGTTGAAGATTATATAGATATTCTTAGCTTGTATACGACGGCAATTGACGTTGATGTGATACCTTCTATTGATACTCTCTTGTGCCAAACTATCGACAGCTCAAATGCGCCAGGAGCTAATATATCGAGTTTAAAGGTTACTGAGTTTGAACCTAGAATAAAGAAAACACAACTGAACTCTAACCCATCTAGAATTAACTTTAGAAGCAAATTGGGTGTAAAAGCCAATACCAAAGCTATAGGTGACATAGGAGAGCAAGTTGTCTTAAAGTTTGAAAAAGAGAAACTTATCAATGCAGGAAGAGCTGACTTGGCAGATAGAGTTGTTCATGAAGAAGCTGAAAATAACTATCCTGGCTGGGACATAACCTCCTTTAATATAGATGGCTCTCCAATACAAATCGAAGTTAAAGCTACTACTTCAACATCTATTAACAGTCCAATACTTACAGCTAATGAATGGTCTGCTGCTATTATTAAAGGAGATTCTTACTATATATACCTCGTAACTGGAGTAAAAAAAGGTAAAGCCGATAAGATTGAGATATTGCAGAACCCTCATAGATTATCTTCATCAAAAGACATTTCACTAGAGGTGCACTCATATCAATTAAAGTTATATTAGTTTCCCTAATAGTCTCAGAACATTTCTTATATCAAAATACTAAAGTGATGCTATTAAAAAGAAATGGGGCTTAATGATTGCTTTAGATAAAGAGGATGAGCTGGACTACCTGTTATGTTTAGCTTCATTGCGTACAACATGTCAAACATCGATAAAACTTCCTCATCTCTTCCAAGGTGCTCCCCATGATTACCCCAGCCACATACTATCTTATCGACTTGGTTACTCATGAGCTTTAGATGATGATTATTCAAAGGACCTATTGGGTCTTTAGCTTTCTTCATGTCTAATGGCTCTGTTGCTCTGTAAGCAAACAAATTACCCATAACCAAACCACCATAACCCCAGTTGCTAGCGTATTTAATGCACTTTAATAGAGTAGGGTCATCATTCTTATGGTCAGCAGTAGATGGATTTAAACAAATAAACATTACCATGGGCAAGGAGGTATCCCATATCCTCCTTAATTGATAACGGTATAGTTGATTATCAGAAACTATTGCATCTTTAATCATCTAAACATCCAAAGCTCGAGAGTGTTCTTTCAGCCAAAGCCTTTTCTCTTTCCAATTAGGGCAATACTTAGTAACAAGTGCCCAGAATTCTTTAGAATGATTCATATGGGTAAGATGGCATAGTTCATGTACAACGACATAATCAATCACTGATTGTGGTGCAAACATGATTCTCCAGTTATATGATATACCCTGAATAGAATTACAATCCCCCCACTTACTCCTATAACTCTTAATAGAAATTGAGCTATAACCTACACCGATTTTACTAGCCCAATACTTACTTCTTCAATTTAGCCAGAAATATTAAGGGTTGTACTTATACTTTCACTATATGCAACTTTATATTTATTGCGATCATTGTAGAGTTCACTTTCTGCTTTTATAGCCACACAATCTTCAGGAGTAGATCCTTTTTTGTCAATGAAAATAGAAGTTGTGGAAGCATCATTTGACGCCACTAGAAGCGAACACTCTATTATTTTGATCTTAGTATCTTCTAACAAACTTATCAGTTTATTGTCCTCTTTGTGTAGTTGTCTTTGTTTAATACTCATTGTGGTATTAGTTGAACCACTCTCTCCACACCCAACTATGAGAGCTGAAAAAATTACAACAGAGACAATCTTATACATACCTAGCAATCCAATTATAAAGTAGTAAATCTTCAAATAGCAGTATCACTATAACATTATTAATTAAGCTCAAAATATAATACTTTACTACCCTTAACATACAGGCTTATTTGTTACTAAACAATTTCATAGAATACGCGTATACGCTCAGAAACCTATTTTAACACCTTTCGATTTTTCTAAATTTTGTTCTTTTAAGGTTTTTGTTTCTGCTTTGCGAACGATCATACCCTCTTCAAAACCTGAACCTGAAACAACGACTCCGTAAGACTTCCGTGGATTTACCTCAACTATTTTAAAAGTTCCAATCTTTTTCTCAACAACACCAAGTGACTCTTTTGTATATGGATCGAAGACCTGCTCCCCAATTTTAAAAACTTGGAAAACCTGTCCAACTTTGACTATATCACTTCCTATATTAATAATAATTTTATTTTCAGAAATGTTTACAACTCGTATCGGATAAATACGTTCTACAAAATCGTTAATGATTTCACTAGCAAGATCGTGAATCAAGCTATCAGCAGTGCTAATTTTGTCTGCAGTCCTAAGAAAACTCCTGCTATATTTAACTTCGGAAGTAACGGTATCTATAACCTTAACACTAACCTTTAATCCACCTTCTACTTCTATATTGTTTTGCCCTGTTATCTCAGAAATCGAACTTTTCAACCTAACATCTGCTCTATCAATAACTGACAAAAATAAGACATCAGCACCTAAAATTTGCCCTAATTTTGCTTTTTCTCTTATCGGGGTTGAATTGCTTGCAATTAAACTCAGTTCAGCACTCATTTCTGATAGCTCTTGCCTGGATAAAACAGCAAACTTTCTTGACTGAACGAGTAGCTGTTCCAGCTTCGTATTTATATCAGAAACTACCTTAGAAGGATTATTCTCAGAAAAAAAATGTGATACCGTCTTATCAGATTTAGTAGGAAGTAGTGCTATTTTTATTCTATTGGATGATTTACTTTTTTTATATTGATAGATTATGGCTTTAACTTTTACTTTATAGTTGTTTGTCTTAGTTTGTTTCTTAGATATGATCTCATAAGAATTAATATACCCTCTTGTCTTAACCGATGTAGCATCGTTAGTTGTCATTCCTTTTGAGGACAAGTTCTGGCTGTTATTGGCAATTTTTATCGAGCTTGTGACGACTGATGAAGAACTTTCAACAGACATCCCTGTTACTTTAGACACTGCAGTAGCTAAAGCTTTTTTGACAGCATGCTCATAAGTTACTCCTTCCGCTTCTGCAATTATTTCTACTTCTACAGTCTTTGCATGTAAATTTTGCAAAAAAGAAAAAGTTAGTATTAAAATTACAAATCTCTTAATAATCATTACCAATTCTCATCTGATATTATTATCTTGCTTGATTTACTTGTCTCTTGATTATCAGTCGGAGCAACAGTGTTTTTTGCCCTTTCAGCAGCATCGTCCTGCGTATTCCTTGCACCTTGATTTAACGCCATTATACTTGGACTCCAAGCGTATGCTGCTATATAAATTGAAGCATTACTGACTTCTTTTAGTTCCATTGCAACTAACTCAGCACCTTTTAAATCTAAAGTTGATTGCGAATTGAAACTTGTTTCTAAAATACGCCCTAACATTTGATCTTTTTCAGTAGATACTCTTGTTTTGCCGGTTGTCATATTAACAGAAACCACTTTAGTCTCTCTAACATCTCTAAGTTCTTTTAGTAAAGAGTCGAAGTTGATGGTAAATTCAGAAAACCTGGTTAACTCGGCTAGAGCTCTAGTGCTAGCAACTTGCGAGTCTTGAAGACTAGACAATCCAGACATAAATGAATCATCCACACTTATTTGGGATGCGCCAAACGCATATAAAGCCCATTCACCGTTTGATAGTTTCATTAATCTGGTTCCAACTAAACCTTGTGGAACTTCAGTCTGGCGAGAAAATTCAAGATCTATTCTATCGGATACTTCCCCTAGAGCGTTTGAATTTATAACATTTGGCATTGTTTGATTAAGAAGTGTAGATGCAACAGCTGAAGAAGTCGGCGAACGTTTCACAACAACTGCTAGTTGACCGTTATGTAAAGCCGAAGCATAAACTCCTGCACCACTCAATACATCAGTTATGAAGCTTGTGGTTGTTGAATTCTGTGAATAAGTTTCACCCTCATATCTACACTCGTGAATAAAATCAACTTGTGGTGTTTCTAGTTCAATTTCTTCTTTAGCTAATTGTTCATCACTCTTTAATTTGTTTTTTAGCAAATTAATAAATGAGTCTTTATTTTCTTTTTCTTTTGCTAAATTTACTTGATAAATCCGATATGCTTCTTTTGCATCAGCTTCACAATCACGTTTAGCCTGAATATCAATTGCATTACCTCGAGAACTCCTTGAATCAACTCCCATATCAGTTGATACATTTAAGCCGTCTTCACTTAGTTTATTCGCTAAACCAACGTATGCTCCGAGTAAAGCTTGTTTATAAGCTGCATTAACACTTTCTATGTACATTTCACTACTAGGTTGAACACTACCAAGGCTACCTATACCCAAAGCATATGTGCCACCAGTTCCTCGGGTGTTCTCATAAATCTGTAATTTAGTTACCCAGTTAGTAAATTTGGCATTTAGTTCATTATTATTTTTTGAAATCAGTTCAGGTGGAGGCGGAACCTGAGCAAAAACTGTAAAACTAAAAAAAAGACTTGGAATAACGCGTATAATTTTTTTAACAAATACATTCATAGTTTATTCCTCAAAATAATTTTTTACCAGGAAACTGTCTTTGAACTGCCACGTTTGATTATTGGCACTTCACCTTCCCAGTAAGCTAACCCATTTTCAAGGTTAGTAAGAGTTAATTGAAAATAGTAATCAACTTGTGTTGTTCTTGAGTTCATAGCATTATTACGTTGCAAGATTTTACCTGATAGAGAAAAATCTGGAGCTATCATTGTGTTTTTACCAGAGACTGTTTTTTGATTAAATTCATTATTCTTACGTAACTCTCTAACTTGATATGACAAAGCATCCTCTGCACCATTACCACTAATCGCAGTGGTAACGACCACTCTTCCAGAGTTAAGTAATTCGATACGAATTTTCTTAACTAACTGATCAGTGTCTATACGTTGTTGAGTATCATTAATAATTTTACTAACCGCAAGAACATATCTACTTCCGTCTGGGTGTATTAACGCAGGTGAAGATAACATTGATTCAACCATTTTTGATGATGCTTCTGAGAAATCTCTATAATCAAGCCCCATAACTGTATTAGCTGTATCGTTTTTGATGTCAACTTTTACTGGGGTTGAAGAGCATCCAACAATGCTCATTATGAAAATTAATGGTAAAACAATATTTTTTGAGATCTTAATCATTCCAAATTCCCATTCTTTAATGACGTAAAATATACTAAGGTTTAAGTTTTATAAAAATATTAGAGCTTTAAAATCTCTATTAGTGGCTTAGACTGAGCTGTAGGCTGCTTAATGTAAACTATAGCTGAACCAGTTGGTAACTCAATGGATTCTATTGCATTGCCATATCTCAACTGTAACGTATTACTAACGTTATTGTCTATTTTTGAAATGTTCCATACTTCCGGAGTCATTTTCCATATTGTTGTATCAGCTGATGTTGCCGCTGATGTCAATAAAAGAGCAGCAAAACCAGCTGCTTTTCCTTCTTTTTGTGCTCTATACTGAATAGCAGCTTTTATTATTGCTTGAATACCTTGTGATGCAACGATTGCTGGCATGCGTTTCTTTAATTCAGTTTTAACTAGTTTTTCCATAGTGTTTAACTGATAAAAATCTATAACCTCATTGTTTATTGTAAGATTACTTAAAACAACACTATTGTCCATTAACTTCACTTCAGGAAAAGCCATTTGTAATATAAGCGGTTGCTCTTTCCAAACAATTGGTACGTCTAGTCTTTTTTCGTCAAGTCGAGGACCCAACCCCGTTTCTGTTACAATCCAAACCTTATTATTTTTTATATCAGAGTAATCATAAATATGTTCTGGTAAAGCTGAATCCCCTAACATATCTTTCACTCTATCCATTAATGTTTTGGCTGTACTATCTTCCACACCGTTTAGACTTGCTAAATATAATGAGTGGATTAATGTAACCGTTGGATTCACAAAACTATCAAAAACATCCCATTCATTTGTGAGCTGATTAATCTGAGGGTTATTATTTAACGTACTTATAGCGCTAGCTTTATCTTTTGCTTTTTCCCTTTCTTTATTTATCATCGCTTCATATCTCATAACAGCTAAACGAGTCCTTTCGTTTGCTCTATTGAATTCCACTCTGGCGTTATCTACATCTCCATTTGCCCAAAAAGTAATAGACTTGTAAAAGTTTGTAAGGATTTTTTCATGAGGAGTAGGTTCATACGCGGTTGAAATGAATTCCCTATCTTGGTCCTGGAAGAGTTTTTCATCAACAACATTATAATGTTGGATTGCCCTGGTATAGTTACCTTGCATTCTGTGCAGTTCTGCAGCATCCATATGAAGAAGTGAATTTTCAATTTTAGTAGGTATCACATTAAGAAACTTCCCAGTTTTTTCGTCATAAAAGCCAAGATTTTTCTCTGCTAGTAATACAGCAGAATCATAGGTACCAGTCTGATAACCATTGAGCATAATTTTTGAATCTTGTTTACTAATAGTACTCCCACAACCACTAATAACTAATAATATACTCAGTGAAGCTATTTTTTTATTGATTAATTTCATTGAATCACCCAGCTGTTTACATAAATTTAACATTTAACATATTATATTTTATTCAAAATGTAAACTAATACTGAAATTACCCTTACAACAATTCAAATAAAAGTTATACGTGGTTAGTTGTATGAATTTGAGATGATTAAGTGTTTATGAATAACTAAACTCTCAGCAAAAAGACCTTTGACTACCTCAGAATTCCCTAACCCCTCACTTCCATAATTCAACATCTGGGTAGAGATATTTCCACCAGTAGACCAGCCAGCAATAAGTGATGCTTTACCCAAGTCTGCGCTATTTGCTACAGCATTATTCCTGAAGGAGTGTCTTAAGCAATGTCCAGTGTATGTCTTGCCATTATCTAACGTTTTAGTCATGAACTTCTTTAAGGTGGCAGGGGCAGCAGAATCAGTTACTGTGTTTAGCCAATCTATTGTGTTATTGATGTGCTCTATTATAAATTTACTATGCAGCACTATTGGTATGAGTCTTTTTCTTGTTTTCGTTTTAGTGTCAGCAGTGATAGTGATAAAAGGGGTGTTTAAATGGGTGAGCCCTTCAAGATTTTCCTCTTTTAGTCTCTTTATTTCACTCGGCATCATTCCCCCTTGAAGCATTAGGATTACACAGGTAGCGACTCTAGGATTAATGTATGACAAACATTGCTGAATCAACAAAGACTGTTGCTCTTGTGTTAGTACCTGTTTCTCCTTGGGAACATGATTGGGTAGTTGGGGTATTTGAAGCATCCAACCTAAGCGATATTTCCTACTTCCTCTATTTAAGATAGATAAGAGTGTATTTAACTCCCTCT
>Ga0233438_10005737_pt1 | contig 10296 bp, 5 predicted proteins | sample SI_123_September_FD_182720 | JGI IMG/M metagenome (GOLD analysis project Ga0233438, IMG submission 182720) | Seawater microbial communities from Saanich Inlet, British Columbia, Canada - SI_123_September2016_10_MG | ecosystem: Environmental > Aquatic > Marine > Inlet | place: Canada: British... | reverse complement strand
GGCGTTTCTTCTATTCATGATTCGCCAAGTGTAAGCAATCTAATTAAAAACCTCAAAATAGAATTCAAAGAGGCTATAATTCAACAGCAAACATTGTTAGAAAAATATCAATAATTCATTTCAATTTTAAAATAAAAAAGCGCTCAAAGTTTAAAACTTTGAGCGCTTTTAATATACTCTTAAGGTAAAAGTGAAAGTTTAATTTTTAATTAATTTCACACTTTTAGTTCCTTGCTCTGTAGTAATTCTAGCGATATAGATACCACTAGTTAACCCTTGAGTGGAAATTGAAGCCTCAGTACTATTGTTACTTCTCTGAGATGCAACTCTTTTCCCTAATAAGTTAAAAACTTCTACTGAATTAATTACAGTGTTTGGGGTTCTAAAGTTCCAATCTGAATCAGACGGGTTAGGATATACACTAACTTTTATAATGTTATTGTCATTAACACCAGCTGTTGCAGGGTCTTCTTGAATAATATCATCAAAGTAGAAAGTAGAGGTTGCAGAACCATCTCCAAGATTTCCGTTGTCAGGAATAATTACAATTCTAGTTTGGCTTGTATTAGTTACCCCTGCAAAATCAAATACTAAATCTTCCCATTCACCAGTTTTTGTAGTGAAAGCATTCTTTTCACCACTATTATTACCAGCATTACCAGCTTCTTCGGTTTTGAACATTACTTTAGTTCCAATAGGAGCAGAAGTCCAAATTCTAGCAGTAATTGTTGATTTTGTTGAGAAATCTAAAGGAGTATCAACAGCAGTTACAACACCAGCATACGTTTGTCCACCATTTCTGATGATCTTAGCTAGGTTATTACTTGTATTACCTGTTGTTTGAGGCGCAGCTACAGCTTCTACTGTAATTCCAGCTCCTTCAAAACCTTCCCAGTCACTTGTAACAGGGCTAGTCTCAAAGTCAAAAGGTAAATCATAAGAAACTACTGGAGCTTCTTGAATAATATCATCAAAGTAGAAAGTAGAGGTTGCAGAACCATCTCCAAGATTTCCGTTGTCAGGAATAATTACAATTCTAGTTTGGCTTGTATTAGTTACCCCTGCAAAATCAAATACTAAATCTTCCCATTCACCAGTTTTTGTAGTGAAAGCATTCTTTTCACCACTATTATTACCAGCATTACCAGCTTCTTCGGTTTTGAACATTACTTTAGTTCCAATAGGAGCAGAAGTCCAAATTCTAGCAGTAATTGTTGATTTTGTTGAGAAATCTAAAGGAGTATCAACAGCAGTTACAACACCAGCATACGTTTGTCCACCATTTCTGATGATCTTAGCTAGGTTATTACTTGTATTACCTGTTGTTTGAGGCGCAGCTACAGCTTCTACTGTAATTCCAGCTCCTTCAAAACCTTCCCAGTCACTTGTAACAGGGCTAGTCTCAAAGTCAAAAGGTAAATCATAAGCAGCAGCAGGCGTTCCTGAGCTCGCTACAATATCGTCAATAAGGTAAGTTCCAGAGACTGAAGCTGAATTAAAATCAAAAAATATTATTAATTTATTGTAAGTTCCAGTTCCACTATAAGTTAAACTTACATCTTTCCAAACATCATATTCGGTTGTGAAGGCTACTTCTTGGTTAGATCCAGTCCCACCAGTCCCTGGTTCAAGTTTGAATAAATGACTTGTAGTACCTTCTGTTGTTGTTTGCTTTACTCTAAAAGAAATAGTATTAGTAGCAGCAATATCTAAAGAGGTTGTAAGCGGCACATTAATGTGATCATAAAGTGCACCTCCAACTTTTCCTGAAAACTCTCCCACAGATTCTCCCGCATTGTCAACATCATCGATTATGTTGAAGGTTCCTCCGTCAGAAACAGAGGCAAAAATATTAGAATCATCAGATTCTTCAAAATCTATTGGTAAAGTTTGAGAGTATCCAAAAGACACAACCAACATTGCCAATAATAAAGTAATTTTTTTCATATTGAAAATATTTAAGATTTGTAAGTCTCAAATATCATCAATTTTAACCCTAACATGCTCAAAATTAACCCATACAAAAACTATACAGTACTGGTTTTTAGTGTTAAACGCTGTTATATAAACACAACATTGCTATTTCTATTCACCAAACTTTAATTGTTCATCCTTATCCCAAATACCCCAATAGGATCCAACATCTCCTTCTGAATCCACTTTCCAAGACTCATCGAATGAAGAGAAATAAAAGATATCTATGTCTTCTTCTTTAGACCAGGTTTGAGCATTGATAAAATATTTCATAGCATTTTCTTCAGACGGAACAGCACCTGCCAAATTAGAACCTTCACTTGGCCATCCTGTTTCAGTAATAATTACTTTTTTGCCTTTTCCGGCACGAAGGGCTCTTTGGTACATATCTTTCATGTATAACAATGAGTAGTCTTGATGGCACCCTTCCCAAAAAGGATAACAGTTGGCTAAAATAATATCACACGCTTCAGAAATAGCAGGCCTATCTTCAAACTCATAGTAAGCATCTACATATCCTACGGGAACATCTTTAGTAATTCCTTCTTTAACTTCATTTATAAATGAAAGCAATTCTTGTTCTGATAAGTCTTGTCTGTACATTACTTCGTTACCAACAGCGGCTATGTCTACATATCCATCATTTGCTAACTTAATTAGACCTGCAATTTCTTTTTTATTAATCTCTGCATCGTTTCCTAGCCAAGCACCAACAAATGTTTTGATACCTAATTCACGTGCTACCTTAGGAATTAATTCATTTCCTTCTGTACACGAAAAAGAACGTATCCACTTTGTATAAGGCTTTATAATTTTTAATCGGCGTCTAATCTGATCTTCTGTTAATGTATCTCCTGGTTGCTGACCTTCTTCGTAGGGGCTTGAACAGAATCCATGAACTCCATCGAATAAAACCTCTTTAAAAATAGCTTTTAATTCTTTTGTTGATTTTTTAGATAAATCTACGTTTGTTAACGATAGAATCTTTTCTTCTCTTACTGACATTTTTTAAATACTCTTTAATTTTAATTATTTGTTATTTGTGTATTTTTTCTTTTTTCTAATTCAGCTCTAATTTCGGTAGCTCTTTCTTCTGTAATACTATAATTACGCATGATAAGCATCGCTAAAATTGTTCCTATCATTGGAAAAAAACAAAAGAAAGCATGCAGCCCATCAACCGCAGCTTGTTGGTCTGTAGTTGCTAGATCTGAGTTAAAACCCACTACAGTAATAATTACACCACTAAGTGCACCAGCTATTCCATAGCCTACTTTTACCATCCACCAATAGATAGCCCCAAAAATACCTTCTCTTCGCTTTCCGGTATTTATTTCATCAATATCTATAACATCTGCAGTCATAGACATCATAATGGTAAATAAACTTCCTATACCAAAAGAAAAGAAAGGCAATGCAATAATATACATCCATGGTTTTCCAGGAATAAATAAGAAATAAAGCATGATATATCCTACCAACGAAATTGATTGTGATAACATAAAAGCTTTTTTCTTCCCTAGTTTTTTTGACATCCAAGCAACAGCCGGAATCACAATAAAAGTAGTTCCTAATGCACCTAAACATCCAAACATAGAGACCCATATTCCGCTGGCACCGGCATCTCCGTTAAATAATTTATATACAATTACAAAAAAAGTAAGGGCAGCTACTGTGTTAAAGGCATTAAATATTAAAAAAGTTGCCCCACATAATTTTCGAAATTCTTTGATTTTAAATGCAGCTACAAAACTTTCAAATATTTTCATGATACTATTCCCAATATTGGCGGAGTTTAAAGGTTCATAGTCTTCGTCTAGTGTTGAGTCGCTTTTTATAAAAATTGCGGGTACCATAGCACAAATTGCACAGGGTATGGCAACCCAAATTGCCAATTCTTTTACAGCAACATCTGCAGATGGGAACCAACTTTCATCATACATAATAATCCAAAACAAAGGGGCAATTACCCATGCCCATTGCCCAATAAATTGGGCTATAGCCATAATGTTTGTGCGTTCATGAAAATCATCACTCATTTCATATCCCATGGCTACATAAGGAACACTAAAAATAGTTAGACCTAAATAAAATACTAAAGACCACAAGAAGAAATACCAAAAGTTATATTCTACTCCATCAGCCTTACTCAACTGCCACATAAAAATATAGGCAAGACCCATAAGGATACCTCCAATTAGAACATATTGTCTTCGTCTTCCCCATTTAGATTTTGTATTGTCTGAAATAAAGCCCATAATTGGATCAGTAATTGCATCAAAAATTCTAGGGAAAAGAAATACTAAAGACCACATCCAGCCAGAAAAACCTAAATCTTCAACTAAAACAACCATAAAGATTCCTAAGATTGCTGGAAACATTTGGTTGGCTAACATTCCAAAACCAAAGGCTATTTTTTGTCCCATAGGGACTTTACTTGTTCTAGACATAATTATTAAATCGTATTAATTAATATTGTTTGTATTGCTTGTGCGTTTATTGAAATGGTAGTTACTTCTGATCCTAATGAAAGCTGAAAACTTTTTTGAGTTGTTCCTTCATTAAAAATGACCACGGCAATTGATCCATCGGTATTTTTTGCAGCAGTAACCATTAAATCTTCATCTGATTTTTTGACTTCTATAATTTCAGCTTGAGGTCTAATGTATTTACTGAAATGTGCCATCGTATAATATATAGGAGTAAAGTAAACCTCGTCTTTTTCTGGATCTACAATTACAGGAGCCACGCACCAGTTTTTAAACCAGTTTGGACCTCCCTGAGTGTCTAAAACCATGTTCCAGTCTACCCAACCGTCTACCCAGTTGTTTAGACATCCAATAATGTCTCTGGCATACCTGTTTACAGGTGCATACTTAGGGTGTAGATGTTTGTCTTTTTCAGAAGCCCAGTCCCAACCCCAGTCAGTTGCTTCTTTACTCCAGTACCAATCATCATCTTGCCATTTAGGGATTTCTGAATCTACACAACCCTCCGTTTCAATTAAGTACTTATTTGGAGCTTTGTTGTGTGCATATTGAAGTGCTTCAGGGAAAAAATCATAGGTACTTTCATACCAATGAATAGCGGTACCATCAAAGTATTTAGAAGATTTATCATCTCTATACATTTCATCTACCCATTCTTGTAAACCTGCTCTATTTTGGTCGTAACCTAAGATTATTTTATTTCCATAACCATCTTTTTCTAATTTTGGACCTAAATGAAATTGAACAAAATCAGTCATTTCTTTTGGAGTATAGTGCATGCTTTCCCAATTATCTCCATTACCATGTGGCTCATTTTCAACTGTAACCCCCCAGATATCAATACCTTCAGCCTTGTATGCTGTTAAGTATTTTGAGAAAAATAACGCCCAAGTATCATAATATTTTGGAAGTAATTTACCACCAACCCACTTATTATTATCTTTCATCCAGGGTGCAGCAGACCATGGTGATGCTATGATTTGGAAGCCATCTTCAGAAATTTTCATAGCGTCTTTAATCATTGGAATAAGATCGTCTTTATCTTCTTGGATAGAAAAATGTTTGAGCTCTACGTCATTCTCAACAGGAGAATATGAATAGTTTGATAGTGAAAAATCACATGAGTTCATGTGTGTTCTAGTTAGTGAATAGTTAGCTCCTTCTTTTGAAAAATAGGCACTTAATATTGTATCACGATTTTTAGAACTTAATTTATTTAACAAATAAGCGGAAGCTTCTGTAAAAGAACCACCAAAACCAGTAATTTTTTGATATGTTTTTTCTGGGTTAATACGAATAGAAGAAACTTCACTAGTCTCAGTAAAGCTTTTTACCGGACTTAATTTATTTCCATTTTTTGAAGTTTCTATAACTTTTACTGATAAAGATTTTTCTGATGTGCAAGAGAGGACACCCATAAAGATTAGTGTTAAAAAAAAGTATATCCTAGTTAATTTCATTTCATTATATATTTTTATAATGTGGTATTATTTTTTTTGAACGGAGGTACATGTACTTCTAAAAGTAAACTGTCTTTATTTCCGTTATATGTTTTTGTAACTGAATTTTTATTTCTACCCAAGCCATCAAAAACCCCTTCATCAACTAAATCCCACAAGGCGTATTTAGCTTTGCCATCTATAGTAAACAACCCAAAGTGATTTTCTGAACCATTTGGGTTTGGAGCATCTTTCCATATTTCATCAAAAGCCTCAAAATAGAAACATGAGATTCCAGCTTTAGCAGTCCATTCTCTCATGTGTCTATAAAACAACGCCTCTTTATATTCATCAGTTGCTTTACTTCCCTTATTACCATAAAGTCCATTTGAAAAGGTAGCCCAGCCCGTTTCTCCAATGTGTATTGGTTTTTTTATTCCCAGACTATTTACGTAGTTGGCAACACTATCATATTGAGATACCGCATAATCTCTGGCTCTTAACATGATATTATTTACTTTCTCAATATTGGGTTTTTCTTCTTTTGTGTACCAAAAAACAGGATTATAATGAGTATCATGCATAGGGTAGGTGTGCATAGAAATATAATCTACTTCTTTAATAAGTTTATTTAAATCTTCTGTGTGATATTCATCACTACCGCCACCCCAAGAGGCAAAATTATCTGAACTGGTAATCCAAAGATTTTTTGGGAGCTTATTTTCTTTTTTTAAGTCTTGAAGATGTGACACCCATTTAAGTATTACTGATGGCTGAACGTAATAACTTGTTGCCCATTTTACCATTGCCTCGTTTCCTACAGCAATAATTTTCACAATACTTGGATATTTATTTGCCAATGAAACAGCCCTAGCAATTTCACCTTTATTTTGATCGCTCTCCAGTTGGTGATTTACAGGTTGATTGGTCCAGGCATTTTTACAATCTATCCAAGCCCCCAACATAACATACATTTCAAAAGACGGTTTTTCACTTTTTAATTCATGTATGGCTTTCAGAATTGTTTCTGCTTGTGCTAATTGAACATTATAGGTCCTTAGAATTTTAATTTTCATAGCATGAAGAATTTTCATGTCTTCTTTTACCTCTGCTACAGTTGGCTGAATACCTCTAGTAGATTTTCTATATCCACCATAGGAAATTGCTAAATAATTTGGGTTTCCTAATATGTCTTTTGCTGTCAATTGTATGTTCTGTTTTGGGTTTTTTTGCAATTTTTCGTTCTTTTTATCATCTTCACAAGACAATATGATGCATGAAATGGCTATGGTATATAGATAAAATTTCAACCTCATCACCTTTCTTTTTCTATTTTAAATATGTGCTATTTATATAAGCGTTAATTTGAACAATATCTCCAGTTCTTTTAAATATTTTCTCACTTGTTTTTAGATCTATAACCAATGCATCAATTTTAGAGGAAGTTCCATCTTTAAAAATGACCTCTATATGATCTTTATCGGAAATGTGATAAATAATAGGTACTTGACAATAGGTAAATGCAAGTGAATTAGAAGGGATTGTGATACTTTGGGCTCCTCTTAAAAGGCTTAAATATTCAAAACTTGTTTCTTTGGGAAGAAATTCTTCCTTTCTTAATAAGCAAGGATTAAAATATAATTTACCATGCTTTACAAAAACACCTAATTCACCAAACCTAGTGATAACATCCTCTTTTACTTGGCCAGTCATTCCAGGTTGTTGAGCACCTTTTCCTCCAGGAGTATGAGAGTAGGGATCTGTTGGAAAAGCACCATATAATTCTGGTGATTTGTGAACTCCTATACCTTCATTTATTTCGTAGAAGTGTTCAAGCAAATGGCCAATTATTATTTCATCTTCCCCATCAGAGATTGCTTGTAAACAAGACTCCTGAACAGCTAATAATAATTTTGAAACCATATGCCAATAAATAGAGCCTAATCCTTCATAACCATAAAATGTACCTGATCTACCTGTAAATGCCTTATGATTAAAAATATCTTCAAATGTCTGAAGGATTTTTGGAGTATCTGAGGCTAACAGATCATTGTATTTTGTGTCAGATAGCTTTTCTAAAGCTTCAGTAACATCGTTTGCATTTTTAAAATTCCCATTAAAATGATACGCACCGTTTACATCTTTTTCAATGATTTGAACATTGTTATCTTTTAACATTTCCTGGAACAGCTTTGAAGATAAAACAGCATCTTCTGAAATGGTATTTCTATCTAAGAACCCCTTTAATTCTTTAAAAGGGTAGAGTAAATAACTGTATTGGTCTTTTCTAAACAGCTTACTTTCTTTTAGAGCATTTAATACATTTAAAGTCTCTTTACCATTTAGGTAGCCAGAACTTAAAACAGCAACCTGACCCTCTAACATTTCACTTAAGTAGCTTATAGAAATAGTATTGTCGTTATTTACTGTCATTAAATTGTAAGCGTGATACAAATTATCTGAACGTTTATTTGCTTTAATAGAATGCTCTAAATATGATTTACTTAGGCTTACAAACCTTTTTAATTTATCAAAAGATAGAGTTGTTTTCCTACCAGAGAATGCGTGGTTATAGATTTGCAATCTAAACTCACTTCCTGCCTCTCCAAGAGCATCAAGAATTATTTTTTTAGTTGAATTACTAATTGAAGACGATAATAATCCTTTGTTCTTCTCAAAAGTATCTAGCACTTTATCAAAAAATTGTAAGATCTCATTAGAAACTTCAACTTCTTGAGTAGTGGAACTTTCTAATAATTCCTCAAAGAAATTGAAAAAACGGTTTAAGTAATATAAAGTAACCATAGAAACTCCATTTCCAACTAGAGCGTTGTTGGCATCATTCCACTCTGGTCTTTGTGTGTTCATCCAAATTCCTCCCTCTGGGATAAAATTTGATAATTTAGCCAAGGAAGTTGCTAGAATTTTTTCTATAAAATTTGCTTTTATAATGAAGCGATGTTCGTCTCTTAATAAGGCACCGTCTGCCCCTAGAGTTGATCTTTCCTCACGTATTTTACTGTCTAATTGTTGATCAAAAATTATGGTGTCTTTAGGGTTTTTGAGTAATTCTTGATATGATTTTATTTTGTAGGGGACATTTGCATAAACAAATAAGTTTTTAGTAAAGAAACTTTCTAATCTACCTGGCTTGTGATTATTTATAAACTCTAAAAATTTTAACAAGTAGATGATTTGATGGTCACCCCAGTATCCGATATATGACCACGGATCATCCGGTTCAATGGTTTCCCAGTCAAAACCTCCTTTTGTTACTCTGTAAGGATTGTAGCCATCAAAAGTTGTAGCATTTAAAAATTTATGAATCATACTTTCAATAAATTCTGGGTATGAGTGCGCTAAGGCCTCCCAGTTTTGAAAGATGTCTCTCCAGTTACCCTCATAATCTAATATTTTGGAACCATCAATTTCATTTCTTGTATTGATTGAAAATTTATTCCAGGGTCTACTTGGGTCTCCATGACGCCTGCTAAATTTTAATGGCATGTATTCTAAACATAGACGTCTGAAGTTTTTGTCTTCGTTATTATATGCAATCTTTTGAAGATCAGAGAGTGAAAATTTTTCTGGAAGTTTTTCTATGATTTCCTCATGAGTAAAAGCAACTTTTGTGTTTGCTTGTTCTAAATAGTTTTTAAAATCCCACTTCTCAATTTGATAATTATTATCAAAAATTCCTCCTCGCATAATATTAAAAAGTGTGTTTGCAAAATGGCGGGTATCTTTCAGATTGTCTGAGGTAATTTGTATGGCATCTGAGGCAGAATTTAATTCAACCAAACGCTTAGTTCCTATATTAATATCATCATTTACTATGTCTATTAAAGAGAGTTCTTCTCTGATTTGTCTGGATAATTTTGCAATACTAGAATGGTTTTGATTTACATTAGCAATAATCATCCATTCTTTAGAGGATTCTTTTTCTAATATGATATCTGAATTTAAAAAGTAAGCTCCTTTCTCAGCTTTTACGTCTACCTCTTGATTTATAGATTTTCCTAATCTAAAATTATTTAATTGTATGGAGGAAAGAAGGTACTTGGGATTATCTAACCCTAGAGACCATACTACATTGGCCTTTAGAGCCTCACTTGCTTCTGCTTTGTCAACTAATATGGCGCTTAATGCAAAAATTCCAAGACCAGTTTTTTCTTCAAGTTCATTTCGCTTGTATGCATCAACAAGGTTACTAGATTGATTTTGCTCATCGCTTCCAATACTAGCAGGCATAATGTTTTGAATTCCGTCAAGTAAAGATACTTTTACGGCACTATCGCTTGTATTGATGAGTTTTGATTTCTTTATAAATCCAAAAGTATTGCTTGAACTCCATTGGTATCTGAAAATTAATTCTAAATCATGGTTAATTTCTT
>Ga0233438_10005736_pt1 | contig 10298 bp, 4 predicted proteins | sample SI_123_September_FD_182720 | JGI IMG/M metagenome (GOLD analysis project Ga0233438, IMG submission 182720) | Seawater microbial communities from Saanich Inlet, British Columbia, Canada - SI_123_September2016_10_MG | ecosystem: Environmental > Aquatic > Marine > Inlet | place: Canada: British... | reverse complement strand
AATAATAACGCCGCTGCGCATCGCGACTCGACCATTTACGTCGGTGTTGCTAAGGTTGCAGGTGGTGCTGGAATCGAATTCGATGACGATTGGGACGAAGGTATCGATATTCTAGACGTCCAGAATAAACAAGCCTTCATCACTCTCATTAGGCAAGACAATACTCGACACAAAATCATTCCTCAACCGGGAGAAACGATGATTCAACTTATGGAACGAGCAGGCCTTCAATCTCTTGATGGCGAACCCATGGAAGTTCGTGATAATCATAAAGAGAATGTTTCTAATAATATAGCGAACGATATGATTGGACGTTCGTTCTTTGTCGTTCCAGAAAGAATTCGCGGTGGTGCTTCAGGGATTCCGCGTGAGCGTTTGGTCGAACTCAAAGTCGAGTATCCTTCTCTTCGCCCAGTTCGAATTCATACCAACGCGACTCATACTTCAATGATTTCTCTTCAGTTTCCATCCAAGGGTAAAACAAGTAATGGTTTTTGGCAAATTGCCATTCATTGTCCAAACGCGTCATCAGGTTTACCGCATACATATGTACTCAATCACGATAAAATCACACAACGTCCTCGTGTATCCATCTTTAGTGGAAATCCTCCAAATGTTTCCTACGGGACCGGCTCAAGCCAAACGCTTCCTGGAACTAATAGACCAGGCTATTGGGTATGTCACGGCCAAATTTTGCCACATTTGAATCAAATTGGAAACGATCCAATTCGCCGTATTGGCGCCTACATCAATCATATTCAAAATCTATTAAATGCCTAATGTCAAATTTAACAGAAACAACAACTCTTCACAACATAAGATCTTGAAAACCAACGGAGATGAAAAATATGCAAAACCAAATGATACCCCTAACTGTAGCCAACACCCTTGATCAATCCCAAAAGCAACGGGTCGAGGTACCTCAGAACGCCACCCTGAAGCAAGCTGTTCAGGATATGAAACTCGCGCCGAAAGGACAGTTTGACATCTATGACGCAATGGGTTCGGTCATTTCGAATAATAACGCCGCTGCGCATCGCGACTCGACCATTTACGTCGGTGTTGCTAAGGTTGCAGGTGGTGCTGGAATCGAATTCGATGACGATTGGGACGAAGGTATCGACCTTGACAATATTCCGATTAAACAAGCACATTTAACCCTCATTATGCAAGATGGCACTCGACATAACATCAATCCACAACAGGGCGAAACTGTGATGCAAGTTGTTGAACGGGCAGGCCTTCGACCTCGGGACGGCTCTCCTCTGGAAGTACGTGATAACCATCAAGAGGTTGTTTCTAATCTAATGGCCAACGACATGATTGGACGCTCGTTCTTTGTCGTTCCACAACGTATTCCTGGTGGAGGCCGGCGAATGGCTCGCCCGAAAGACCATCCAGCATTGGTACCTAAGGAAATTATTGACCAAACTACCGTGTTCACACAACCACGCGGACGTCTTGAGATGGGTGGATTGTTGATCGGACATATTGATCATGAAGGAAACAATGTGGTTACATGTGGATTCTTTCCAAAGCAAACCGAAGCCTCTCCAGGGTATTGTGAATTTGATGGCGGAGCTCTTGCAATGGCAATGGATGCTTGTGATATGGCCAACAGCCGTTGCGGCGGACCTCATACTCCAAATATTCAGATCATCGGATGGATCCACACTCACCCAGATATCGGTATTTTCTTGTCAGGAATTGATATCAATACATTTGGCCATCTGCGCTCAAACCGTCAAGATGGGCGCTTTGTTGCTGTTGTTGTCGATCCGCTACGGAAGGAACACGGTGTTTTTAACTCGGAAAAGTCTGCACGAAACGAGGATGCACAATCCGCGAATGCGGTTATTAAGCTCAGTGAAGATCTCGAGGCTCGGTACAACAAATTCCTCACCCGAATGAGATATTTTCAGAACGTAAAAGGAAAGGAAGAACTCCCATTCATAATGCCAGGATTGCTCTACAGTCATCGTAAGGCACTTGGAGATGAGGATGATGTTTTGGAAGCACGGTTCCAAACCATCGATAAATTAACCCGCGGGCACGATGACATTTTGTCAAAGACGGTACCCCAAATCCGTAAGAGTTTTGACTCTATCAGGGAATCATTTTCTCATGCACACGATCAACTGGATCGGAAAACCAGTCAATTATTGTCGAAGGTAAAGGAAGAATCCACTGCTCGAGCTGCTTTGCAGATGAAGTTAAGTGGAAAGATAGATGACTCAAACCGTGTCCTAAAGTCGCTTGTGGCTGCAGAACTGAAGAAGGAATCTACGGCTCGTAAAGAGCTCGAACAATGCGTCAAAGAGCTCATTCAGAAAGTTGACGATATGCAAAGAACGAATGAAGAACTGATTGCTGAAAACAAGCGTTTGAATCTGATAAAGAGACAACTACCCGTCAAACTCGCATTGAAAATTCATCGGAAAACCACTTCAACAGACGAAGTGAAACCGATCGAAATCACTGATCTTTCAGAACAGAAGGCCATGGCGGGTGCGTGATTAAACCACGTGTATAACTTAACAGTAATTCGCAGTCTTCGTTCAGTTGTTCGATGGTATAGTCTGGAGAATTTGGGTCTTCGACATGAACGACTCTACTCCAAAATCGCACTCTCTCATTGAGCTGTGCAAACATATTCTGCCGATCAAAAGACCATAGCCATTTTTTGAGTTTGCGAGAATGTGACTTGGAAACTTTCCCCGACAGAATGTCACTTGAGAAGTGGTTAACGATTTGATGCCCCGATGCCTTTCTTTTTGTCTTTTTATCGACCAGTTGATTCGGATAACCGTTCGTGTTCATTCGTTCAAGGTGAATTCTTCCAATACATGTTAACAGACCTCTAAAAAACAGTGCGGCTCCAATTTGTGTGAACGTTTTTGCTTCCATTTTACCAAGGACATCTGTAACTGCCGAGGTGCTAATTTGGTGGTATTTTTGTTTATGTACTTCGAAGTGTGAGCCCATTTGTTGAATCAATTCACGGTATTGGTAGTTGGTGGAAAAGAGCGGTTGAGCATTATCTGTTGAACCTTGAATAACCTCTAGTCGGTCGATAAGGGAAGAACTCGTGGGGTCTTCAAATTCGTCCATTAATGCCTTAGCGACCCATCCGCTGCCTCCGCTAACGAACATGAACATGATCAGTGCTGCAAGACCAATTCCCGAAACCCCACCAATTACTATTTTTGTGTCTATGTTCGAATCTTCTTCTGTGCTTTTGGTTTCAACAACTGTACATCCATTCTCATCGATGGGATAATCGGTTGTTTGTGGACATTGGTCGTATGTGTCGAAAATCCCGTCATTATCATCATCTGAGTCTTCAGATTCATCAAGACATCCATCATTGTCCCAATCATTTACTTGGTTACTTTCCCAATTGAGAATTCCTTTTTGGCATTCATCTCGATCATCCTCAATAGTATCGTTGTCATCGTCATCATCCTCGAAAATATCAGCACAACCATCTTGATCATAATCACTAATTGTGTTACTTTGCCACTCATTTAGGCTAAGGTGACAAGAATCATTGATGTCTAACACAAAGTCTTCATCGTCGTCTAAATCTTCACTTAGATCATTGCATCCGTCCAAATCATAGTCCAATTCTGAAGAAGATGTCCAATTGAGCATTCCGGTCGGGCATTGGTCTTCATCATCTTCCCTTCCATCGTTATCATCATCGCTGTCTTCTGTACTGTCTTGGCAACCATCATTATCCCAATCGTCTCCGTTGAAAGCAATATTTCCTTTCGGGCATGTATCGATGGTATCGTTGAGGTTGTCATTATCGTCATCAGAATCTTCCAAGTCAAAACATCCGTCTGCGTCCCAATCGTCATTTGAAGTCAAAACCGAAGAAAGATACCCTCGAGGACACAAGTCATTTTCATCATTCAGACCGTCATTGTCATCATTCAAGTCTTCGCTTTCATCATGACATCCATCCCCATCATAATCGTTTATCGCTCTGTCCCATTCGATTACTCCACGGGGACATTCATCGTTAACATCCAGTGCAAGGTCGTTGTCGTCATCATTATCTTCTACACTGTCTTTACACCCGTCGAGGTCATGGTCGGAATCATCCGAACTGAGCCAGTTTAGTTCTCCATGGGGGCATGAATCGTTTGGATCAAGAATTCCGTCATCATCATCATCATCATCTTCAACAGCATCAAGGCACCCGTCAGAGTCGTAATCTAATTGCTGGGATGAAACCCACCCCATACTTCCCTGAGAGCATGTATCGACAATATCGAGGAGGCCATCATTATCATCGTCTAGGTCTTCTTCAGTATCTTCGCATCCATCTTGGTCGTAATCATTTACACTCGAACTTATCCAATTTAATTTACCCGCTTGACATTGGTCTTCACTATCGTTTATCGAATCGTTATCGTCATCATTGTCTTCCGAACTGTCGAGACATCCATCCCCATCATAATCCACTCCCGGAGACGAAATGAAGAATTCTCCTTTGGGACATAAGTCCTGAAGGTCGTTTCTTCCATCACCATCATCATCATCATCTTCCACAGAATCTCTACATCCATCTGCGTCGTAATCTGTTGATGGAGTGGAAATCCAATCGTTCATTCCGTTTGGACATGAGTCATCAACATCTTCAATCCCGTCACCATCCGAATCAGTAATGGCCTGTTGTTGAATATCAGAGTAAATGTCAAATTCGTAAACGCGAGTTTCAGTAGAAGCATCACAATCTTGGACGCTGTGGCCTGATTTTAATTTAACAAGAACATTTCCAACATCGTCCATGTAAGAGCTGGAACGAGAAATGTTGTAATCAGAGCCACCGGTTGATGTAGAATTCACGACCTCGACAAATGAAAATGAATTTTTATTGTAAACTGCTACAGATGCGTAACCATCGGGTGCATCAGAATCTCCAATGAAAACAAGATTGAATATCAAATAAAACGGCTTCGAAGATTGATTTGTAACGAGGGTGTAATCAATTTCAATCGTTGTTCCAGCACTCGGGTTTGAGCCCGAAAAGCAGGTCTGAGTTCGTAGAAGAACAGGGTCTCCGCTTTGAGAGCCAACTCCATCATATGCGTTTGATGGGTCCATGTAATACCCGTCCCCAGTCATCGTAACTGTATGACTTGATGATTGGTTTTGATGTATTTCTGTCCATTCAGCTGCAGAAATTATTGGACTTAAAGCAAGCATAAGAAAGCACAACATTGTTGCTAAAGGCCACTTGATTTTCATTCTTCTTCCTCTCTAAACGTAGAAGCATAAATCATGCTCTCTTCTTCAGTTGGTACTCCATTTCTCACGGAAGGAATCGAATAAACAGGACCATCTTTTTCTTCCCATTCATATCTAGGGGTGAAGGGTTTGTCTTCCAAATTCCCGCTGTCCTTATTTCGTTGTTGAATGAGTTCCAAACGACCACTTTTTTTCGCTCTTGTTTTCCAGTTATCGTCGGCTCTCTCTTCGTTTTCAAGAGCCAAGCGAGTCATTTCGGTAATTTTTTGTCCCGGTTGACGTGTCGCAATTCCTGCTTTAAATGAAAATGCTATTTTCGATTTGTCGAACTTCAGCTTGAGTAATTTGTCTAATTCTATGAGTTGTGTTTGGATTGAATCATTTTCTTCTCCAATTTCTCCTCTACAAACAAAGAGTAAATCGTCTCCAGCAGCAACCCAGGCTCCTAATTCTCCCATTGGCTTTGATTTCTGCTCGATAATTTGAGAAACACAATTCCACCATACGGAATTAAATCTGAAGGATTTCCTCTCTTTGAAAATTTGGATTTGATCTTTAATATTATTGTAAATCAATTCGTATCTCTCTGGGAAATGTTCAGGTTTGGTGACTGACACCGAGGTGTCGAATACATTGGTTTCTTCAAGAATCCAATTTCTTATTTTTTTAACATCTTCTACAGACCTGTTCTTGCGAGTTTCTATACTCAACATTTTTTCTTTAACAGATTTAGCTAAATCTAAGTTAAAAAATACTCCAAGGGCATTCAAATCAACCATCGCACATGAATGAATATGGCTTTGGTCACTTTGAATTGCCTTCCCAATTATCCGAATGCTCAAATCTCGTCGCTTATGAGATTCTCCTATTTTGAATGTGAGTGCGTGTAGAAAACAAATACCCTTGACGTTAAATATGCCATTCCATTTTGAGTTATTTTCTGTATCAAGGTTGCAGAGCGGGCATTGGGGTTGATTCCAATTTTGTTCAGGTTCGTATTCATTCTTGTATTTCATTTGCGGATAAAATTTCTTTGCGGCATTATCTTTCATCAAAAATCGTTCAAATGCCAATCTGCGAGGAGTACCATCTTTTTTCCATTCCCAATAGGGGAATTGAGAGCCACATTTACAGTTAACAAACTCCATTTTTTGCTTTTTATTTGGCGTAAATGATTTACATTCCTTTTTGCGACAAATTTTCCCTTCGCCAAATCGAGTTAAAGTTTTCAAAATAGTGTGATTATATGGGTGGATATTCCTATTCTCGCCACCTCCAATAAAAGATTTTTCAATGAGATTGAACAGTTCTTTTTTCACATTTTTCTTCTGCGTATAAAAACTGATTTGGCCTCCTCCATCGATGATAATACTTCCTGGCCTATATTTGCTGATAATATGCTTTCTCAACATGGCGAACATACTCTCAAGCATCACTGACGAACCAATGTGGAGGTTATGTCGAACATTCGGCTCAATGAATGAAAGATCATCTACAGAATTTCGAGTCCACACTCTTAACCACTTTTGAATTTCATTGAACTTGAAAGTATGGACATTTTCTAAATCAAATGAATCTCTATTGATACGCTGAAGTTTCACACTTGGATTAAATCCTTTTTTTGGCCATATTGCATGACCACGATTATCGCTTGAATGCAAACTTGTTAGAAATGCAGCTTCCTCTCGGTTGCACTCCAATTGTTCATTTCGTTCGGGACTTTGCCACCTTCGCAAGCTTTCGAAGAGTATTTTAAGACAAATCCAATGCATCTGTCGCAAGCCTTTTTTTGATAACTCAGTATTCTTTTCATACTCTTGAGAATCGATACTCAAAATCGCACTGCGGACCGAATGGACTCTGGGTGAGTCGTCTTGAAACTTGAGATTCAATGGTACTGGTAAACTATCGAGAAATAATGAGAGTTGAAGCGCCTTCACAGACATGGGGTGTGTTGGCCAGTCCAGAGGATTCATTCCTCTGCCGATTTCCGGATAGCCAGCTACAATCTGGATGAAACGTAGGTGACGCTCTTCGTCTTCTAAATCAACAGTTGGCGCACCAGTGGGCCATTGTTGCAGTAACTCCGCCATAAATTCGAGAGGATGTTCATGACCCATTTTTTCTGCATCCCACTCGGGTTTACATTCGCTGCCATCTTTGCACCACGGGTCGAGAGAACCAGTAGGCTGAGCAATCATACATTGTCCTTGGGCATCTATTACAAAAAGATGTTCAAGTGAGCAGCATGCAGTTTTTGTCGAGTTCAAACATCATCATTGGGGACCTCTATTTGCATTTAAACAAAACTCGGATGTAGAGTGAATCCAATTCATGAATCCTCTTTTTCATCTTCTGGTAGAATTGGATTGCAGTTCAAGAGGTATGCTGTAGCGTTTTCAGCAGTAGTCAAATTTTTTGGTTTTTGAGAGATATCAACCACTCGTATTTTGTAACCACTCGCTTTTTTACGTTCTTGTTGATTCTTCAATATCCCATCAAAAAGGAGCCTAAACTTAGTCCTGGAAATTGCGATGACAACTTCTTTAAGTTCGTCAACGCCAGTAACAGAAATAGAATTTTCATGGCCATCGTCGATTAGGGCGAACTGTTCAAAATTCACTGTTCCTGCAAACAGATATTCTTTTTGTTTAGCCTCTCGCTCCTTCTTCCTCTTTTTTTCTTTTAATTTAGCCTCTTGCCACTCTTCCTTTTCATTCTGAATTTTTCGCTGGAGTACCTTTAGTTCGGCTTTATCATCGTCAGTTCGCTCACCATTGTAATATCTATGAAGAATTCTTTCGGGGTATTGAAGTTCCCACCAACTGCAAATTATCATGCGATTCATTTGTGCTATTTCATCGAATGGCGAAGAATCAATGGAGATTATCAAAATTGGTATTTGTCCTCTTCTATTTCCCAAAACAGCGACTTCGCCCATAATCTGCCCAATAATAAACTCCAAATCTGAATTAATAGCAAATCGTTTTTTTCCACCCTCCGGGGTAACAAGAAATTTCCCCTTTTTACCTTGCACAGTCTTCAGTTGAGAATATGCAATATCGGTCACAGTGTCGTTTGCTAACGGAACAACTTTCTTTCCTCCATAAGTGAATTCCACATACGCTTTTGCCTCTCCAATTAAGATTCCTTCTTCTGCGATACAATGAATATCAATTTCGTCTATCGAACCTAATTCAAGCATTCCACTAATTGGTCTTGATTGGAATCCAACTGCTGAATGTCTGCTTTTCCAAAAAGTATGAATCATTTGCGCCCCAAGTGTTTCCAACCAAGTACCTGCATTATTATCAGGTCCTGGATCAAATGAGCAATGAAAACCTTCCTTGCTTTTCACATAAACATCCCACCAAATGGGAAAGCTTCTATCTGTTTCTTCTGGTTTAGTAATTTCAATCGAGGTACCCTCCTCGTTCACAAAAACGCCGTAAGGGGGAGTCACCTGTCCATTGGGATGGATAACTTTATTTTTTAAGAAACAGGATAATACTGTTTTAAAATTTTGAATATCGTTCTTATCTTGAGAGAGAATCGCCACACTCTCAGGTATTCTTTTACGTAAGATCCAATAAGAATAGTTTGGATATTCCTTAACCAAGGAATTGCCATTTAAAGAAATTTCATCTGCTCTAAAAAGTGTGGAATTAGTATACCATTTTGAATAGTGTAAATTATGCATCTTTAATGTGGAACATATTTTTTCATGAAATGCAGGAAATCCCGAAGTTACATCGAGAATAGAATTCTCCGTGAATGCTATTGTCGGCAAAGATGTAATTTCTTGTTGTAATGATTGAATGCACATGAGTTGAAAATCAATATTAAGATTCGGCCGCGAAAATGATTCTAGAAGCGGAGTGTTGATCCATGCCTCAAACTTAGTATCAATTTTTCCTGAGATAAAGGATGTTAAGAGATCGATTCTTCCTTGCGTAACTGAGGATAGGTTTTCAGGTTTATCTGCTTCAAGTATCCACAAAACGACTCGTTTAGGTTCATGCAGCATTATTGAAAACGCCGTCGGAATCAAGTCACCTTTATTGAGAATAACGTGAAGGCAATCTCCTTCATTGTGGTGTAAATCTAAACTAAAATCTGGCAAAGATAATCGCTCGAAGAGATTATCTGATAATTCGGGAATGTCAAGGCCTGGTTTTTTGATTGACCTATCAACATTCATCGGATATCTATCCACTACCGTGCGTTCAACGTTACGTGGGTGAACTTTGAAATTGTAAGTGTCTTCAGAATTTATCCGACAAAGCCTCCCCATTTCGCCACTGATTTGTTTGATTTTCGCCGTATCTTTTGTCCACTTCCATTCTATCGAGAGCTTCCCACGTTCTATCGAGACATTCATTGGCTTCGCAATGATTTTCCCATTTGAAAGAATGTTTATTCTCCCATTCGATTTTTCAATTTTTAATCCGTATAAACTCCAAATTCGTTCTTCAGGAAATGGTTGCATTTCTGAAGTTACACCAGTAGACAATGAATATGTTGATTGGGATACATTCATGGAGATTGTTCCGTAACCGGGGAATGTATGCAGCATACAATGCACAAGAAGATTTGTACTACCTGTTATGGAAATGAATGTTTCTTTTTCCTCAAGAGTATTTCGAAATGTGATTAACTCATTTATGATTTCTTTGATTGGAGTATTAACTACTCGAATTATTTCGCGGGTGTATGTGGCTTTCGAGCCAAGTTCTTTTGCGACCGATTGTATACGCTCGAACTCTTCATCATTCATCGATTCAGGCGAGCAGAGGAGTATGACTTCCTCGACATCTTCGAGAAGCCCTATTCGGACGAGAGGAGCCTTTGAGAATCCTGCAGGTTGAATGATTCGGACCATGAGATTAGCATAGATGGACTTCTAATAACCGTTCCTGTTACAGATTTAATTCGATAGCAAGCGCATTGGCGAGATAGTGATACTCATCGACATGGTTGTAGAGTTGAGCAGAGATTCGGATGTAACGCCCCTGTGGGGACTCCCAAGACCAAACAGG
>Ga0233438_10005730_pt1 | contig 10305 bp, 7 predicted proteins | sample SI_123_September_FD_182720 | JGI IMG/M metagenome (GOLD analysis project Ga0233438, IMG submission 182720) | Seawater microbial communities from Saanich Inlet, British Columbia, Canada - SI_123_September2016_10_MG | ecosystem: Environmental > Aquatic > Marine > Inlet | place: Canada: British... | reverse complement strand
AAATCATACAGTAGTAATCGTAAGAAGCTAAAGCCAAAGATAAACCCTACTTCTTTCAAACCGTTTAGTGGCTACGCCCATGTAATAGATGGTGATACTATTAAGATTAGAGGCATGAAGATAAGGCTAGCAGGTGTTAATGCACCTGAACTGGATAGACCTTACGGTGTGAAATCCAAATATGAGATGGTTAAAATCGTTAAGGGTAAGAAAGTATATGTAGTTCCTGATGGCACAACCAGTTTTGATCGTATCGTTGCTACATGTTATGTTGATGGTGATGTGGACATTGGTGCTGAGCTTATCAAACGTGGCTTAGCTCTGGATATACCTAGCTTTACTGGTGGTAAGTATACTGAGCTTGAAACTAAAGAAGCACGAAGAAGAATAAAGAATGTTCCTTACAAGGTGAAGGCTATTAAAGCAAAACAAGCTGTACCTGAGATAGAAATAGAAGATGATCTAGTTATAGATGATGATGACAATTTAGATTTAATCGACCATGGTGATAAATAGTATGAAGAAACTAATTTATATATTTACGTGTCTAATATTGCTGATGCCTCACGCAGTGCATGCAAAAGTAGATAAAGACGTTAACGTTGCAAAAGTACAGGCTATGCTTGCTGAGCTTTGCTACAAGCCTGGTATAGTTGATGGAGCTTGGGGGAAGAAGACTGAAACGGCTGCCAAAGCATTCTTCGCAAAGCACTATAGAAAATATGATGGTAATTTTGACGTAAAGGATGCCAACTTTATCTTAAGCGCTGGCGCCAGTGCGAAAGCATTTGGTTCAGCAAGTGTAAAAAAATGTCTTGTTGTTTACAGTGACAGAATTGGAAATAGCTTAAACAATGAGAAGATTAAACAGATTACTCAAAAGGTAGCTAATAAGAAGTCAAACTTTGATCTCAGGAATCCACCATCTGACGTAATAAATTATGGATGGGAAATACCTGAGTTTCCCCAAAAAAAACCTGACAACAAAACCTTACAGTATTATTTAGCTCGGCATCTTGGCTGGTACAAAAATATGCCACACTACAAGTCAGGAAAATCCTCTAATGTAAGAAAAATTCATTTTGATACAGTCAAAAATAATCTAGTAAACAGTGAGCTAAACAAGTCAGCATTACTAAGTTATCTGCTCTACGAAAATGGTAGAGTGACTGTTGACGCAATGAGTCCAGAAGATCGTTTTGGTAACCAGTTTAATAGTGCCACACCACTTATAGCTAATTCTATTGGTAAGTCGTTTACGGCATATTTGCTTGGGCATGCTATTTGCCAAGGTTATATCGAAAGCCCATTCCAAACTTTATCAGATTGGCCAATTTTAGAGAATACTTTGTACTCTAATATACAACTCATTGAACTTTTGAACATGAGAGCTGGTGATCAAAAATATACAAATATGAATGGACTTATTGAAACTGACTTTAATAGAAATGATTTTTTTCTTAAAAGCCCAAACAATCGCTCAATAAAGAGTATGGCTTTGAACGAATTGAAAGAATCAAAAAAGTCACGAGTACATTGGAACTATTCAACTTTGCCACCAAAGTTGGTCATCAATTATATTGATCATAAGGTGCCACAGGGCTTCTCTAAGCTCTTTTATCAAGTTTTAAATGATCATATTGGTACCGAACATCCCGTAATTATTGATTATAGCACCGGTTATAAGTCAGAGTTACTTGATCTTGGTAAAGGGGATGGGCGGGTTAACCTTAACTTATATATGTCTCGATATGACTATCTTCGATTTGCAATGACGATTTTGGAAGATTGGCACAGTAATACGTGTATCGGTAATTATCTAAAGACGATTCACAGCGAGCGTAAGTCGAAAGGAAATTTTAAACCCCGTGACCCATATGGACGAATTGGAACTCCTCGTGGATATGGCGGTTTTATGCATACAGATTGGGTAGGGTTTAAAGGAAGAAATATTATATCCATGGACGGTTATGGTGGGCAAGTTATTGCTATAGATTTAGACTTAAAAAGAGTCGTTGTGATTAATGCAATACATCATGATTACGATTGGAAAAAGATTGTACGGCAAGTAATGAAAGACGGTTAAAAATTTAGCATGAAAGTATTTGCAAAACCTGATGCTTGATCTACTTGGTCAGTCGACACCGCCATCTGCTTCCCCAGATTGCAAACTAGCCCATAATTACGTGAATAACCGCGTTGTTTCAGTTAGATACAAGCGTGCGTTTTGTGTGATGCATGGGCTGAGGCCTTGATATCAACGATTCTATAGCCTTTACTCAGAAGCTCATTTGGCGAGGGTGGGTTTTGGAGGGCGCGGATATTAAAAGTAAAACGCGTCCATGCCTTTTCTAGTATGTCTGACAACATTCTCAACAGCACCAGTTCTGCCTACTTATTAGGTTTTGCAGGTTCTACATAGGGCAAGCGTGCGCGGGCTTTCGTGTCTGCTGCACCTGCATTTCGAATGTATCTGTCCCCATCGTCGTGGCGTACAATATTGACGTATGTAGGTGACCCAGCTGTAACTTTGTGGACCATCAATCTACGTTTTTGATCTTGAGCTATTGTTTCAAACAAACTTTCGCGATCCCAATTTTGATAACAGATTTCAGCAAGCTCTGTTTCGATTTCCAAACCCATTCCTGCAAGGTTTTTCAATTCCATGGGGTCGTCTGAAACATTATACAGACAAAGATCGATACCCTCTAGGTCCATGTATTTCCATGGGCCTTTTTTGACCATTCGGCTGGGTCCAGTGGATCCGTCAGCGGCAAATTCGGATATAATGACATCAGACATTTTGGAAGTGTCGCCTGTGAGGGCAGGCATCAAGGACCGACCATCCAACGGATCAACATAGCTATCAAATGCAATTCCCGCAGCGGCGTCAAGCATGGTAGGCATGATATCGATAAGTGAAACGTTTTGCTCAATACGTGCAGGTTTCCATTTTGCTGGGGCATGGATGATTAGCGGAACGCGCGCCGCCCATTCAAAGAAATGTTGTTTGTACCACATGCCACGCTCGCCCATCATTTCACCGTGATCTGCAGTAAAGATGATGATAGTATCATCGGCCATTCCAGAGCGTTCCAACGCCTTGCGCAGTTCGGCCACTTTGCTGTCGACATAGGAGATCATACCGTAGTAGCCGTGGCGGGCATTTCGGCGATGTTCGTCTGTTACAGTGAATTCATGGCGACCCTGACAGTAATGTAGATTGCGGCTTAGGTGATCCATCTCATCCAAATCCATTGGCGGGACGGAAGGTAAATCAATGTCATCGTGGTCATATAAATCCCAAAACTCTTTCGAGATTACGAAAGGTGAATGAGGGTGTGTGAACGAGACTGTTAGCGCCCAAGGCTTATTATCAGGCTTTCTAGCTAAATCATAGATTGCTTGAACTCCATTGTAGCCAACTTCATCGTCATAGTCCATTTGGAGTGTTCGCACGCATGGGCCACTTTCGATGATAGGTGCCATGGTAAGGTTCGTTGGGCGGTATTCGCGGCCTTTAGACCAATCCACTGTCCATGCAAAATTTGCTGGATAAATTTCGGTTGTGTGGCGTTTGTCGTACCCGTGATGTTGATCTGGACCCACAAAATGCATTTTTCCAGACAGTTCTACGCGATAACCCATATTGCGTAGGTAATGTGCGAAGGTTGGCGTTGATGCTGCAAACTCGCTGGCGTTATCGTACATACCCATTGAAAATGGCAATCTTCCAGCATGCATTGAGGCACGGGACGGGCCACACATTGGTAGATTGCAATAGCAATTATTGAACACAACACCCTCAGTGGCCAATTTATCAAGCGCTGGCGCTTTTACAATTGAGTTTCCATAGACTGACATAGCTGGCGCGGCCATTTGATCGGCCATGATAAATAATATATTGGGTTTTTGTGATGACATGAAATGATGCTTTCTGCTTGTGTATTTGAGTTGCGGTGAAGAGTTGCCGCTCCACCGCGGTTGATTTACTCAATGACCATATCGAGTTTTTGCATTGTTTCGCTAAACACGTTGTATTGTGCTTCAACGAATGCTTTGGTTTCCTCTGGTGACATGATGGTTACAATATTCCCCAACCCTTTAGTCATCCGGTTCCATGCTTTGTCTTCTTTCAAAGATTGCAACGTTTTACTCCATTTTACGACTACATCATCTGGCAAGTTAGGTGGTCCATAAATTGCAGACCAGCCAATGATTTTTTCCAAGTCTGTGTATCCAACTTCGCTAGCAGTTGGAACATCTGGAATAATTGATTGACGCTCTGGCATGGTCACAACTAATGCCGTCAATTGACCAGATTCTAACGCGCCTGCGACAGCAGAAAGGTTCTGCCAAGAGAAGTCTACTTGATTACCAACAACTGCGGCACGAGCCTTGCCGCCACCTTTGTAAGGGACGTGCGTTAGCTTTTCAAAATCTGCTCCCATTGCGTTGGACATAACTGCCGTTGCCGTGTGCAACAAAGTGCCCACACCCGCAGAGCTGTATGACATTTCTTCGCCTGCTTTTACTTTTGCTTCAAAATCAGCAAATGTTGCTATGCCACTGTCTGGATTTACGACCAGAACAAAGGGATTGATTTCCAACATACCAAGAATGGTGAATTGGTCCCACGCATATGGAATTGTTCTGTTCATTGCTGGGACGCCCATTTGGCTGCCAACTCGTGCAGATAATAGTGTGTAACCATCAGCCGCAGAATTAACAACGAAGTTTGATCCAACAACGCCAGCAGCGCCTGTTTTATTGACGGTTAGAATTGGTTGACCCAGATATGTTGGGGCAGAGCCTGCGATCATTCTGGCTGAAAGATCAGCCGCGCCACCTGGCCCGTATGGCACCACCATTTTGATTGGTTGATCTGGATATTCAGCTAATACTGCGCCAGCCGAAAATGCTAGAATCGCTCCAGCAGCGAATGTGGATATTATTTTATTATTAAATTTCATAAGGTTACCTCCCTGTTATGCGGGTATTATCAGAATATTCTGATCCGCTGACATCTAATGCTTGACACGGTATTCTTCATATTGCAATAATTAATTACAAGTGGTAATTAATAGGTCTTAAAATGGTATACCAATCACCTAATACAGATATGCGGAGAATTAACCGCTCTGCGATGTTGCGCCATGTGGCCAAGCACGGCCAAATATCGCGAAATAAATTATGTGAATGCATGGGACTAACGGGTGCGGGAATATCAAGAATTTCGCGTGACCTCATTGATAATGGTATGTTGTTAGAAACAGCACATGAAGGTGTATCAAAAGGCGCAGGACGACGCGGTTTTGATCTTTCGCTTAATCCAGATGGTGCTTATGTTTTAGGAATAACAATCACCGCAAACCGCAAATCTGTAACTTTGGTCAATTGCACGCAACAGGTTTTAGGACAGTGGGATTGTGATACCATGGATGTAGCCAATCCTGAAAAAGCAATTCAATCCTTTTGCGATGTAGCAGATTCGTTGATTGAACAAAGTGGCATTGATCGCAACAAGCTATTGGGGGCTGGTGTCGGCTTGGCGACAACTGAAAAATTTGACGAAAACGGATATGTAACATCACCAATACTGGGGTGGAACAACGTGCCAATAAAAAGCCTATTTGAAGCGGCACTTGGTCTCCCCTTCATTATTGAAGCGCGCGCCTTAGCAATGTTACGCGCAGAAGTTTGGGCAGAGAAAGTCGACAATGCTGAGGGCACAATATTAATAAATAATGGCGTTGGAATGGGGGCAGCTGCTTACTTTGATGGACGTTTCATTCCAACAGCTGGTGCTGGGTTCGGGAATGTTTCTCACTTAAGTTTGCCTGACAGTGCCGCACTGTGTCGCTGTGGACGCACGGGATGTTTGGAGTATTCGGGCACTGGTGCAGCTGTCTTGGCTGACGTAAATGGCTGGCCGCCCAATAAGCTCCCAGTTTTTTCTGAGCTAAGCGGAGACTTGCACAATTTGGTCCAACAAGCAGAAAATGGCGATGTTAAGACTCAACGCGCATTTCGAAATGCGGGACGCCGTATGGGTGCTGGCATTGATGCAATTGTGGCCTTGTTGGCACCTCAAAGAATTATCTTAGCAGGTGAAACTGGTCGTCAGCCAGATTTTATCGAAGGTGTCCGCATGGCATTAAGTGAACGCAAGACACCATTGTGCGAAAGCTCACTTGTTGTAGGTCAGGCCACAAGTGCGCAAGCATCCAGCGCAATTGCACTGGATCAGTTTTTTCTGTCGAGCAATCTTGAACAAGTTTATACGGGGTAAAAGATAAATGACACAAAACAAAAACTTTTGGGCGGGGCTCGCACTCGGACTAATTGGGTTGGCTATCATTTTTATTGCAATCCCATTTGGCGTCGATGAGCCCAAGAAAATCAAATTCGCGGCTCTGTCGCCTGCGTATTACCCTCAAATTGTGGCGATCGCTATGACTTTCCTTGGCGGGGTAATTACATTGCGGGCAGTTATGCGCCCAATTAAGAGTAACACCGAAACTGAACGGCCAGATGCAGTGGTACGCATCAGTATTGTTTTTGTAATTTTGGCTATTTATGCGTTGTCCATTACATATCTTGGATTAGTCCTAGCACCTGTGATCGCGCTTTTCGCATTTATGTTTCATGCGGGCGAACGTCGTATTTGGGTCATGGCATTTATTGCTATCGCCGTACCCTTTGGGCTGTTCCTGTTTTTTCAAAAAATAGCAGGCATTCCAATACCCACGGGCGTACTTGCCCCACTATTAAAGGGAGTTTGACCATGTGGGATACAATACAATCCGCATTCTTTATCTTTGCCACCTGGGACAATGCGTTTGTTCTAGGTCTTGGCGTTATCATCGGGACATTTGTTGGTGCCGTGCCGGGGATGACCACCCCCATGGCTGTGGCGCTGACCCTGCCATTTACGTTTACGATGGCGCCCGTCACAGGCATTCTGTTACTACTGGGTGTCTACAAGGGTGGTATATACGGTGGTTCGATCACTGCGATCCTGATTAATGCACCTGGAACACCCGCTGCATCCTGTACTGTGTTAGACGGATATCCGCTTGCAAAAAAAGGCGAAGCGCGCCGCGTATTGGATATCGCACTTTATGCTTCATGTATTGCTGATCTCATTTCCAACCTCTCGCTTATTTTGTTCGCGGGGATGCTGGCTGGATTGGCATTGGCCTTTGGTTCACCTGAAGTTTTCACTTTGATAATGTTCTCGCTTACGATCATAGCAGGTGTTTCGGGTGATCAATTACTTAAGGGGCTATGTTCGGCGTGTATGGGATTGTTGTTGGCTACTGTCGGCCTGGATCTTATTTATGGTACCAATAGATTTGTGTTCGGCGAAGTGCAATTGATGAGTGGCTTTACCTTTATCCCAGTCCTAATCGGACTATTCGCAGTACCAGAAATCATTGCTTACTACGGGCGCGCTGAAACCTCGCGTGAACATAACCCGTTGGCTGGCAAAGGCGCTACATGGACAGACTTACACTCATGTTTAAAAACGATTGTACGCGGCAGCTTTATTGGCGTTATTCTGGGCGCAATCCCGGGTATTGGTGGTGCACCAGCAGCTTTTTTGAGTTATGCCGAGGCCAAACGGACATCCCCTAATGGCGATAAATTTGGCACGGGGGAAATCGAAGGTGTGGCAGCAGCTGAATCTGGCAACAACGGAGTAGCAGGAGCAACGCTTATCCCACTGTTAGCTCTTGGCATTCCAGGCGACATCATTACCGCAATTATACTGGGCGCATTCATGATCCACGGCTTACGTCCTGGGCCATTGTTATTCCAAGAAAACTTAAGCCTGATCTACGCGCTCTTCATGGGAATCATGCTAAGTTCTTTGTTCTTGCTAATAGTCGGTAAGTTTTCGATCCGCATCATCAGCAAGATTGCTGACATACCGCATAAACTACTGTTCCCTGTTGTTCTGACCCTTTGTGTATTTGGGGCCTATGCAGTCAACAACACTATATTTGATGTTTGTGTTATGTTTGCGATGGGTGCCGTTGGTTTTGCCATGCTTAAATTAGAAATCCCACCTGCACCCTTCTTGATAGCATTTATTCTGGGCCCACTTCTGGAAGACAATTTTCGCCAATCGTTACTGTTATCAAAAGGCAGCTATGGCATCTTCTTTTCCAGCGGAATCTGTTGGTTCTTTTGGGGCTTAACCATTTTGGTTATATGTTTAACGATCGTACGCGCGGTTAAAGTTAAAACGGTGGAGTTAGGATGATGGAAAATACGCTTGGTGATAAAGTATTTAGTTTTGTGGTCATTTCTGACACGCATGTCAATCCAGATGAGGATGATTGTAATTCGCCGTTTCCCGTGAACAAACGGGCCAATCGCAGGTTCCGTTATGTTGTTCAGGACATAAATAAACGGAGTGTGGATTTTGTCGTTCACCTTGGTGATCTTTTACATCCGGTGCCAGATTCAGGTCAGCCGTATCACCAAGCTGCTGAGAAATATCGAGATATCGTTGCTGATTTGGAGGTGCCAATACATGTACTACCCGGCAACCATGATATCGGAGATACCCCGATCAAAGGCGGCCCAGCCAGCCCTACAACACAAGCGATGATTAATATTTGGCGCGATGAATTTGGGCCGGACTATCAGGCGTTTTCAAGGGACGGCGTTCGATTTATTTTGTTGAATGCGCAGTTGATAAATTCAGGCCTAGATGCTGAAAGCGCGCAAAAGGCATGGTTCGAAAAACAACTTTTGTCGGTAGCAGATGAACGTGTTTTTCTACTTTTGCATCATCCCGCATATCTGACATTTCCTAACGAACAAAACCACTATGACAACACAAACGAACCCGGTCGAAGTTGGTTGCTAGGGCTGTTAAAGAAATATGAGATAGAAGCGATGTTTTCTGGTCATGCCCATAATTTTTGGTACAATCGGTATTTTCAGACAGACTATTACCTTGCGCCGTCTACCAGTTTTGTACGTCAAGACTACAGCGAGATGTTGCGCACACCACCATCAGAAAATAGCGAACTGGGGCGCAATGATGCAGCCAAGTTAGGATATTTTGTCGTTACTGTTTACACACACGGACATACTACTAAGTTTGTGCGCACCTATGGTGCAGAATTAGGCCCATCTTATAAGTTAGAGGATGATGCAATCCCGCTCGCCGCCGACCCACGTGAGGGAAAACCATCATTTCTAGGTTTTGATTTACGTCAAAACTGGGCTGAGATAACCGAGATACCACCAAGTGGAGGGCTAGACGAATTTGATCGGAAACTGGTGCGGAACGACTATCATCTGCTTGCTCTGCAAGAGATGGGTATCCGCAATATTCGCGTGCCTCTGACTGATTTATTAGATATCGAAAAATGTGCGCGCCTTATTGTTCTGAAGCATTTGGGTTTTGATATCACATTGTTTGGTTTTGATATTCCTGACGCAAAAACGTTGGCGCAAATTGAAAGGCACGCAAACATATTTAAAGACTGGGAAATCACTTTTGATTGGTCCGATATGGATCAAAGATGGGGACGGTTGCATGGGATTTCACAAAGCATCAAACTACCAATATATGTCTCTCGTATGCGAACAAAGGACGATATAAAATCTGAAGGCATGTACTTTCACGTTATTAACCATGGCTTTTCGGCTAGTGATCTCAAACAACTAAAAATTCTCAAAGAACATGGTATTTCGGGCGCTGTATTTCGGCTTGGGCACTCTGATGACGTGGCGCAAACGATAGATGCAATTCATACCAAAGTGAAAACTGTAGGGATAAAAGCATCTGTGCATTTTCGGCTTGCAGACGATAATCCCGCTTTGGTAAAATACGATGAAACGTGGACCTGTCAACGTGCAAGCGCTGCGATACAAGCAGCCCAAGGACGTGATAACCTTCGCGTATTTTGTGATACCCTTGTTGATGTTGATCGTGGTTATTTCGCCCGTCTTGGAGCTATTGACCGAAATTGTAATCCGCGAAAGTTGCTTGATGTCATTAAAAAGAAACACTTCGATTTGTGATTGGAAAAAAGTTACTATATCGCACAAGATAAATCCATTCGGCGGCATTGTCAGACAAACTTGACGTCTCATTGGTTGGTACTTAACTTTTATGAATGACATCAGAAAACCTATTTTGGAAGTGATGAATTATTTAATTCTAACCCATATCTCATAAGTTATCTTACGGTCCACTGGCGCCAAACATACTCTGCGCAGTTATAGTCTTCTTTAATTTTTCGCTCTTGCTTGAGGCAATGCTCTGCCCAATCAAAT